>FUFK010786781.1_pt1 | contig 34318 bp, 33 predicted proteins | sample 1021851 | NCBI WGS metagenome assembly FUFK01 (sample SAMEA51879418, study PRJEB19060) | metagenome | reverse complement strand
GGATTCCAATTGACAATCCTTTTGTTAACGAGAAAAATTCAAAAAAAGCAATTTTTAGCTATGGCCACCGAAACCCTCAGGGAATGTTTTATGACGAAAAAAATAATAAAATATGGATTCATGAGCATGGCCCTAGAGGTGGTGATGAAATAAATATCATTGAAGCTGGAGAAAATTATGGATGGCCATTAGCCAGCTACGGCATTAATTATATCGGAACAAAATTTACGGATAAAACTTCCATAGATGGTATGGTTGACCCAATTCACTTTTGGGTTCCGTCTATTGCACCCAGCGGAATGGTTTATGTTGACAACCCAAATTATCCGTCACTAAATCAAAGTATTTTAATAGGATCGTTAAAGTTTCAATACCTACACCAATGTGTTATTAAAGACGGTAAAGTAGTAGAAGAAAAAAAATTATTTGATCAAATTGGCAGAGTAAGATCTGTTGAGTTAGACAAAGACAAAAATATTTTTGTGGGGGTTGAAAACCTTGGAATTATAAAACTAATTGAATAAAATGTTCATTATAGGAATTACTGGTGGTACTGGAAGCGGAAAAACTACAATTGTTAACGAAGTCATTAATTTATTCGATGCATCAGAAATTTGTTTGTTGTCTTCAGATTCATATTATAAGAATAATGCCAGTTTAGATTTTAACCAAAGGGATAAATTAAATTATGATATACCTGAGGCAATTGACTTTGACTTATTAAATAAACATATTGATTTACTTAAACAAGAAATAAATATTAATGTACCTAACTATTGTTTTACTACACATTTAAGACTTGAAAAAACAACAGTAGTAGAACCAAAAAAAATATTAATAATAGAAGGTATCTTAATTCTTACAAATAAAACTTTAAGAGACAGTATTAATTATTCGGTATTTTTAGATTGTCCACGAGATGTAAGATTCCAAAGAAGGTTGGATAGGGATATCAAAGAAAGAGGAAGAAACTATAATGATGTTATAAACCTATTTGAAACTAGACTTGACATTATGCACTCTGAATTTGTTGAACCACACAAAAAATTTTGTGATTTAATTTTAAACACTAACGAAAATATTAACATTAATCCTTTGATTAACGTAATAAAAAAGAATTTGCGATGAAAAATAAAATCTTAAAATTCGTTAAAAGCACCTATGGAATTATTATAATATTATTCATTTTTTGGATGATATTTTTTGATAGTAATTCTCTAATTATTCATAGCGAACTAAATAATGACATTAAAGAATTAAATGAGCAAAAAACCTACTACGAGAAAGAAATTGCAAAAGATAATATTGAACTTGAAATGATACAATCTGACTCTGGGCTTGAAAAATATGCAAGAGAAAAATTATTTATGAAAAAAGATAATGAAGAAATTTTTTTAATAGAATATGACACAATTTTAGATTAGATGAAAGCTAGAAATGCTACACATAATCAATGGGCTGCGAAGATAATAAATGACATTGGGGAAAAGGAGTATTGTGATTTATTCTCATTTTCAAACGAAGAAATAACTATTTCACCGCACTATTCAAAAAACGCTGATTCTATAATCAATCCCGATAAATTATTATTTCCAAAAACCTGGAATATTATGGGCGATATTGATTGCAGTAATAACATTGATTTAAATGAGGAAATAAAAAAATTATTAGAGATTGACATAAATAATTTCACATTATATAATTATGTAAATGAGGATATTGATAAGTCAGTTATTTCAAGGGGTAATTTTTTTATCAGCTCTGATAAATTTATGGAAAAGACTGATCTAAATATTTTAATTGAACCAAAATTGGACTCAATAGATGATTTAAATTTAAATGATTGTGTAAATGAAAAATTTAAATTAAATATTTCATCAGAATTTTTTAAAAACTCTGGAGCTAACATAATACAAGAAATAGCCTTTTTAATCTCAGCGGCTTCAGAATTAGTAGAAAAATATGGAATTAATCTTATTGAAAAAATATCATTTGAGGTAATCCAGGGAAATAATTACTTTTTTGAAATAGCAAAAATTCAAGTTTTAAGAATTATTTGGAGTATAATTTCAAAAGAATATGGTAAACAAATCGATAATTGTATCATTACTGCTAAACCATCCACAAAAAACAAAACAATTGAAAATTATAATAATAATATTATAAGATCAACTTCAGAGTGTATGTCTGGAATTTTAGGGGGTTGTAATTTTATAAAATCCATCCCATATGACATTAAATTTAAGAACAGAAATGAATTTTCTGAAAGAATTAAATACAATCAACTATTAATTTTAAAAAATGAAACTTCAATTGACAAGGTTAATAATGCCATCAGTGGTAGTTATTATCTGACTTATTTAATCGAAAACTTAGCTCAAAAATCTATTGATTTATTTAAAAAAATAATATCAAACGGAGGTTATTCTGAGAGTTTAAAAAATGATGGGCTTTTTAATCATATTTTACTAAACTCAAAAAAAGAAAAAGAACAATATAATTCAGGGGAAAAAATTTTAGTGGGATTCAATAAATATAAAGATGAATAAAAAGAATTTTTCCAATATAACCCTAAAGGACTTTAGTCCAAAATCTATCAAAAAAGACAAAAATGTGTTTTTTGAAACCGATGAACAAATAAAAATTAAATCTAATTATTATTCAAAGGATTTTTCAAAAATAAAAGTATCTGAGTCAATCGCCGGATTACCACCGTTTGTTCGTGGGCCTTACTCATCTATGTATACCAAAAAACCATGGACAATTAGACAATATGCAGGTTTTTCAACGGCAAAAGAAAGTAATAAATTTTATAGAGAAAATTTAAAAGCTGGACAAAAAGGCCTTTCTGTTGCTTTTGATTTGCCAACCCACAGAGGTTATGATTCCGATAATCCCAGGGTAATTGGAGATGTTGGGAAAGCGGGGGTAGCCATTGACAGTGTTGATGATATGAAAATATTATTTGATGGGATTCCATTAGACAAAATGAGCGTTTCAATGACAATGAATGGAGCGGTATTACCAATTATGGCATTTTATATTGTTGCTGCTGAAGAACAAGGAGTTGATATCGAAAAACTTTCTGGGACTATTCAAAATGATATTTTAAAAGAATATATGGTAAGAAATACATTTATATATCCTCCAAAAGATTCGATTAGAATCATTGCAGATATTTTTGAGTTTACAAGCAAGAATATGCCAAAATTCAATAGTATTAGCATTTCNGGNTATCACATGCAAGAAGCGGGAGCTAGTGCTGATCTAGAGCTNGCNTATACTCTAGCTAATGGNATTGAATATGTAAAAACAGGAATTAATGCGGGNCTTAAGGTAGACGATTTTGCCAATCGATTTTCGTTTTTTTGGGGTATTGGAATGAATCATTTTATGGAGATAGCTAAGATGAGGGCTGCTAGATATCTTTGGACTAAACTAATGAAACAGTTCAAACCTAAAGAAGAAAAGTCATACTGCTTAAGAGCACATTGTCAAACAAGTGGTTGGAGTTTGACTGAACAAGAGCCATTTAACAATATAACACGTACAACGATTGAAGCTTTATCAGCAGTCTTTGGAGGAACCCAAAGTCTACATACAAATTCATTGGACGAAGCGATAGGATTACCAACAAAATTTTCTGCAAAAATTGCAAGAGATACACAATTAATAATTCAAGAAGAAATTGGAGCATGTGACACAGTTGATCCCTGGGGCGGAAGTTATTATGTTGAATATTTAACGGAAGAACTTATAGAAAAAGCAATGGTTCACATAAATGAGATAAATGATGCGGGTGGAATGACTAAAGCCATTGAAAAAGGGATTCCCAAGATGAGAATTGAACAAGCGGCAACAAAAAAACAAGCAAAAATTGATAATAAAGAATTTGTGATAGTGGGGGTAAATAAATTTCAATTAAATGAAGATGAATCAATAAGTTATTTAGAAATAGATAATGAAGAAGTAAAAAATAATCAAATAAACAATTTAAAAAAGATTAAAAGTTCCAGAGATGAGTCTGAAGTTCAGAAAATTTTAAATGAGTTAAGAATTGCAGCAAAAGAAAAAAATAAAAATTTACTAGCTTTAGCTGTAAAAGCTGCTCGTGCTAGAGCTACATTAGGTGAAATTAGCTTAGCTTTGGAAAAAGAGTTTGGAAGATACAAATCAGAAATTAGAAGCTTTTCGGGAGTATATAAATCAGGTATGAAAGACAATAGTTCTTATATAAATGCTGTAAATCTTTGCAATAAATTTGCAGAAATTGATGGTAGAAGACCAAGAATTTTGATTGCAAAAGTTGGTCAAGATGGCCATGACCGTGGTGCAAAAGTGATTGCTACTAGTTTTGCTGATATTGGATTTGATGTAGATATAGGGCCATTATTTCAAACACCTGAAGAAGTTGCCAAACAAGCAGTTGAAAATGATGTTCATATAGTAGGAATTTCATCACTTGCTGGTGGTCACAAAACACTTGTTCCAAATTTAATTAAAGAATTAAAAAAATATGATAGTGATGATAAAATGATTGTTGTCGGAGGTGTTATACCAAAAAAAGATTATGAATTTCTATATGAAAAAGGGGTTAAATGTATTTTTGGGCCAGGGTCAAATATTGGTAAATCTGCAAGTACCATATTAGAATCTTTAATTAAAACTTATAGTTAATTTTTCCTGTTAATATTTTAAAATTTCTTTAACAAGAATTAGTTCTAATTAAATTTTATTAATCGTACATTTAAATTTATTTCTAGGTCAAAAATATGAGTAAAATTATTGCCATTTCTAATCAGAAAGGAGGGGTTGGAAAAACCACAACTTCGGTGAATCTATCTTCTTCACTTGCAGCTCTAGAAAAAAAAGTATTATTAATAGATTTTGACCCACAAGCAAATTCAACATCATCCATNGGAATTGATATAAATATTGGAAGTAAAACAATTTATGATTTATTGGAAAATGAGTGCTCATCGGATGATTGTATTAATAATACTAATCTTGAATTTCTAGATGTAATTCCTGCTCATATAGACTTAGTCGGAATTGAAATTGAATCAATCGATATGATTGAAAGAGAGTATTTATTGAGAAATACAATTTTTAATTTTAAAGCTGATTATGATTTTATCATTATAGATTGCCCTCCATCTCTTGGATTGTTAACAATAAATGCTTTGACAGCAGCCGATTCAGTCTTGATTCCTATTCAATGTGAATATTTAGCGCTTGAAGGACTTGGTAAATTACTAAATACAATTAAAAGCATTCAAAAACTACATAACAAAGAACTTTCAATTGAAGGTTTGTTATTAACGATGTATGATACTAGATTAAATCTCTCAAATCAAGTAAAAAAGGAGGTTAAACTACATTTCAATGAAATGGTTTTTAAAACAGTTATTCACAGAAATGTAAGATTGGGAGAGGCAACCAGTTACGGAAAAAGTATCATAGATTATGATGTAAGCAGTAAAGGTGCAGATAATTATTTAAATTTAGCAAAGGAAATTATTTCAAAAAACTGATAATGGCTAAAGCAACAAAAAAACAAGTTTTAGGTAGAGGTCTAACTAGTATACTTAAAGATTCTAAAAACAAGGCAAGTACAATTTCCAAAATTAAAACAAACTACAGTACTGAAATTGAAATTTCTAAGATAATCCTTAATCCATTTCAACCAAGATCTGCTTTTAACAAGGAAAAATTAGAGGAATTAATTATATCTATCAAAAATATTGGGTTAATCCAACCAATCACAGTAAAAAAATTATCAAAAAATGAATTTCAATTAATTTCTGGAGAAAGAAGATTAAGAGCATTTAAACAATTAAAAATTAATAAAATTCCTTGTTATATCAGAAAAGCCAATGACCAAGAATCATTAGAAATGGCTCTAGTTGAAAATATTCATAGACAAGACTTAGATGCAATTGAAATAGCGATTTCCTATAATAGATTAATTGAAGAAATTAAACTTACACAAGAGGAATTGAGTGATAAAATCGGAAAAAAAAGATCTACGGTAAGTAATTATTTGAGATTACTCAAGCTAAACCCAATAATTCAAAGTGGAATTAAAGATGGCTTTATTTCAATGGGCCACGGAAGAGCAATGATCAACATTGATGATGAAAAGCTTCAACTTTCGATATATGAAAAGATAATTTCAAAAAATTTATCCGTTAGAAATACCGAGAGACTAATTAAATCTTTAAAAAATCCGCATATAAAAAAGAAAAACAGTAAAGTACTTTTAGATTTCACCAAGGAAAAGAATAAAACAGAAAAAAATCTAGATACCAAAGTTGAATTCATTTTCAAAAATGATAACAGCGGTAAAATTATTTTAAGTTTTAAATCTAAAAGTGATTTTCAAAGAATAGTAAAGAAAATAAATGAATAAAAAGTCATTATATATTATCGTTTTTTTTATGCCAATTTTTATGTTTAGTCAAAATGAACTTCCTGATAACGATTTAGAAATGGCTTTAAGACCTTCAAAAGCTACGTTTTATTCCGCTGTTCTTCCTGGGCTGGGTCAAGCTTACAATAAAAAATATTGGAAAATTCCTATAGTTTATGGAGCTCTAGCTACTGGAATATATTTTTATAATCAAAATGATAAAGATTATAATAGGTATAGAAATGCATATAAGAGAAGATTAGCAGGTTTTACTGATGATGAGTTTTACGGTAATGGACTATACCCTTCAATTTCTAATGATGGGTTAATAAGAGCTCAAAATACATTAAAAAGAAACAAAGAGCTTTCAATTTTAGTTACGGTAGGACTTTATATTCTAAATATTATTGATGCTAATGTTGATGCACATTTACTTCAGTATAATCTTGACGATAATTTGACATTAGAACCAAAAATAAATTATAACGAAGTTCTAAATAAATCAAATTTTGGAATTTCTCTAAATGTAGAATTATGATTGAAATCCTATTTATTTTACTTTTTTTAAATATTATCCATGGAATTGGTACATGGAAATTATATAATATTTCGGGTAATAAGGGCTGGCAGTCATTCATACCTGTCTATAATATATTGGTTTTACTCAAAATAGTTAATAGACCATGGTGGTGGATTTTTATTTTAATTTTACCTGTTTTAAATATCATAATTATTCCTGTTATATGGGTTGAAATCTCAAGAAGTTTTGGAAAAAACAAATATACTGATACTATACTTTCTATATGCTCATTAGGATTTTATAATTATTATATCAACTATTTTACAAAAGCTAAATATGTTGAAAACAGAGACATAAATCCAAAAAGCTCTAATGGAGAATGGATTAGTTCAATAATTTTTGCTGTAATAGCTGCTACATTTGTTCATACATATTTTATGCAACCCTATACGATTCCTACTTCCTCTCTCGAAAAATCTCTTTTAGTTGGAGATTTCTTATTTGTTAGTAAGTTTCATTATGGAGCAAGAGTACCTATGACTACAGTAGCAGCCCCTATGGTACATGACACTATTCCAATCATAAAAACACGTTCTTACATTAACAAAGAACAACTTCCATTTTTAGCAGAACTTCCATACATGAGATTACCGGGACTGCAAAAGATAAAGAGAAATGAAATAGTATGCTTTAATTGGCCAGTTGATACATTTAAAAATATGTATTACACTGATAAGTATTATTACAAACCCATAGATAAAAAAACCAATTATGTAAAAAGAGCTGTTGGAATTGCAGGAGATACATTAGAAGTCATAAATGGTTATGTTTATATAAATGGACAAAAAAATCAATTACCAGAAAGAGCTAAACTTCAATTTTCATATTTAGTTCAACCAAAAAAAAATAAGTTTAACCAAAAAGTTATGATTAACAATTATGATATAACTGACAGGTTTGGACCAATAAACAGTGATTATACTTATAAGTTTATGGGTATAAGCAACTCATCACTAGAGAAGCTAAAAAAAGACACAAACGTTGAATGGATAAAAAAAGACACTTTTCCAAAGGGATTTAAAGACCCTTCTGTTTTCCCCCAAAAATCATCATTCAATTGGAATAATGATTTTTATGGACCTATATACATTCCTAAAAAAGATTCATCAGTTGAATTAAATAAAGAGAACTTACCTATTTATGAAAGACTTATTAGGGTTTATGAGAATAATGATTTATTCACTATGGATGATAAAATTTATATTAATGGAGTTGAAACAAAAAAATATACATTTAAGCAGGATTATTATTGGTTAATGGGTGATAATAGAAGTAATTCTCAGGATTCAAGATCATGGGGTTTTGTGCCTTTTGATCATGTTGTTGGAAAACCGGTTTTCAAATGGCTAAGCATTGATTATAATGCAAAGGGTTTTAATAAAATCCGTTGGGATAGAATGTTTACTACGGTTCATGGTAAAGGTAAACCAACTTCGTATTTTTTATATTTTATTGCAGTTGTGGTTTTGTGGAATGTAATTTCTTATTTCAGAAGAAAGAAATTACAATGACTATAATTCACCCAACTTATTTTCCCAATATTGAACACTTTAATCATTTATTAAACTCGAAATCTTTATGCTTTGAGATTAATGATTTTTATCAAAAACAAACTCATAGAAACAGAACATCAATTTATGGTTCAAACGGAAAATTGAACTTAGTAATTCCTGTAAAATACTCTTACAAAAACAAAGAAAAACTCAAGGATATTAAAATTTGTAATGATACTGAATGGCAAAAAAATCATTTAAAATCAATACAAATTTCATATAGGAGTTCTCCTTATTTTGAATTTTTCGAAGACTACTTTTATGAAATTTTTGAAAAAAAAGAAAAATTCTTAGTTGATATTAGTATTAAATCAATAGAATTAATATTTCAAATATTAGAATTAGAATTAAATTACTCTTTTACTAAGAAATACAAAGCCGAATATCATTTAACAAATGATTTAAGAAATATTAGTGACAGAAAAAGAGTGGAAACAAAAAATGCGATTCAAAGTTATCCCCAGGTATTTGATAATCGACATGGTCATATTCAAAATTTAAGCATGCTTGACTTAATCTTTAACGAAGGAATAGGATGCTTGAATTTTTTTAATGAATCTAAAATTTAAGTTCAGTAAAGATTGGCTCGTGATCAGAAAGATTAAGTTTAAATGTTTTAAATGAATTTATTTTAAATAATTCCTCAGTAAAAACAAAGTCAATCCTCAACGGTATAAAATTATAATTATAAGTAATTCCAAGTCCATTACCTTTTGCTTTGAATGCATCATTGAGGCTTTTGGAAAGTTCTTTATAAACATAAGAAAAGGCTGTGTTATTTAAATCTCCTGTAACTATAACCTTATATGGACTATTTTTTATACTTTTTTTAAGTTCGTTGACTTGCTGCTCTTGCTGTATGAAAGTATCTGAAATATTTTTTATAACCATTTCATTCTTTTTATTAATATTAATTAAGGGATTGACCTTTTCAAAAGAAAACGATTGAAGATGGATATTATAAACTCTGATAGTGTCATTCATAATTTTTATATCAGAAAAAATTGCATTATTTGATGAACTATTAAAATCTACCGAGCCTTTATTAATAATCGGATATTTAGAGAATATTGCTTGTCCATATTTTAAATTATCACCTCTCAATTTTTCATACACATACGGATAATTATGAATTTTGAATTCAGAATTTTGATATTCTTGTAAACAGATAATATCAGGATTCTTTTCATTTAAAAAATCTCTTATTTTTATATTGACATTATCCTCCTCAATCCATTTGTAAATATTAAATAATCTTACGTTGTAGCTAATTATTGAAATTTCATTACCTCCCAAAAATCTTGAATTATTAGAAAAATTTATAAAGCTTCTCAAGCTATCAATACCGATTATCAAAACAACAAGAGATAATATAAATTGTCTTTTGAGTTTTGCAATCCAAAAAAAAAGAAAAAGAATATTTGCTATGATAATTAGAGGAGAGAATAAGCTAAGAATTGAAAATTGAGAAAAAATTGATGGACTTAAATAAGGAATTAATAAGGAGCCCAAAAAAAGAAATGCAATTACCGAATTAATAAAAAAAAGAAACTTTTCAAAAAGACCTAGGTTTTTCATTTTTTTCCACCTTGTTTAAATAGGTATTCTTTCTCATCCTTGTCTAAGCTATCATATCCACTCTTACTAATTTTGTCTAAAATTTTATCAACTTTTGTTTGTTTGTTTACATTAGAATATCTTTTCGAAGGGGATTTTTTTCTTCTGGTGAATTTTGGAAAACCATATAATGAATAATAGTAGTATGCACCTACCAAGTAGCCTCCCAAATGTGAATACACTCCAAATTGTCCAGGTGAAATAAGTTTTAGGAAGTCTGTGAATAAAATAAAAGCCATTAGGTACTTGTACTTAATAGTAAATCTAAATACCCTGAGCCCTAAATCTGGAGATAGTAATAATAAAAACATTAAAAGAGAAGAAATTCCAGCCGATGCACCTATGAGAGGAGATTGAGATCCTGAAAAAAGGTAAATAATACCACCAAGAAAAATTCCTGTGAAAAAAAGATTAATTGAAATTTTCTGGCCTAACAAATTTGAAATTGAATTGGTTGTAAACAAAAGAAGAAAAATCATAAAAATAAGCTCAAATAAACCCTGATGTATAAAAGCATATGAGATAATTGACCACGGCTTTGTCAAAATATTTAAGTCAAGTGAAAGCAAAGAAATTATTTCTTCCTGGAAACCAAAAACCGGTGAAAGACGATAGATAATAAACATCAATACATTAATCCCGATAATTTTTTGAAAGAAATTAAGATTTGAAAAATTCAGATTAAGATTATTTTGAAAATTCATTAGTACCAACGGTTTTGATTAAATTGGTTTTTTTTCCAATAGTACATAATCAGAAAGCCTGTTAGGGCTCCTCCAATATGCGCAATATATGCTGTATTACTAGGACTGAAAATTGCTTGACCTGTAATTGCTGAAAACAAATCAAGAAGAATTATTCCAGGTATAAAATATTTTGCTTTAATGGGGATTGGAAAAAATATTAGCATAAGTTTACTTTCAGGAAAAAACATTCCAAAAGCTACNAAAACTCCCATAATTGCACCGGATGCCCCAACCATAGTAGCTAAAAATGAGGTGTTAAAGCTCAAGAGGCCGTCAGCCCCCAAAATATTACCCCAATTTGTATTATATCTACCTTCCATTAATAAATTCAAAACCGATTGAGAATCATAACCACTATTTGTTAAGATATCTAGATTAGAATAAAAAGAATAATACAGAAAACCAATCTGAGCGAGGGCAGCACCTAAACCACATGTAATATAAAAAAATATAAATCTTCTAGATCCAAAAATAGATTCAATAGCAGAACCAAACATCCATAACGCAAACATATTGAAAGCCAAATGTAAAATCCCTCCATGCATAAACATATGCGTAATGAGCTGCCAAAATTTAAAGTCGGGATTTTCAGGAAAGTGTAAACTAAATAAAGAATAAATAAATTCAGTATTTAATGACATACTTGAACCAAAATAAAATATCACATTGATTATAAGTAGCTGTTTTACAGTGGGTGAAATTCTATTCATTTACTTAAACATATTTTCAATTTCAGAATAATTTATCTGAACATAAGTCTTGAGATTAAAGGGACATATCATTGTTTCCTTGCAAGCAAACAATGAGTTTATAATATATTGTTGCTCTTTTAAGTCTAGCGACTTGCCGTTTCTTATTGACATAGATTTAGACATGATTTTACATATTAAATCAGATTCACTAAAACTATTGTCAGGGATTTCATTCTGTATATTATATATTAAATTTTCAAATATTTCTTTCAAATTATCAATGTTGACAAATGATGGTACCGCATTAATATTAATTTTTTCAGACTCTAAATCAAAGTCTAAGCCAAACTGATTTAGAATATTTTTATTAGATTTTAATGTTTCAATATCGACTTTAGAAAAATCAATAACTATTGGATGAAGTAATTTTTGCGGATTAACCTTGTTTAATGTTAGTGATTTCAGAAACCTTTCGTATAAAATTCTTTGATGTGCTCTTTCTTGGTTGATTATTATCAATCCTGATTTAGTCTTGTTTACAATAAACTTTTTATTTAATTGAATTGGGTTATTTAAATGAACATTTGATTCAAAATCTTCAAAATTAAATTCCTTTAGTTCGTTACTTTCTGATGAAAACTCTAAAGAATCCATTTTTTCTTTAAATAAATCAATCTCTACGTATTTTTCTCTGGATTTATTTACATCAAAAGGGTTGTAGTTTGTGTTAATATCAATACCAACGGAGTTAGAATTACCATTCTTTTCAAAATCATATGGAATATCTAAAGACTTATCTCTATTGAAGTCTANAACAGGTGTAATATTATATTGACCNAAACTATGCTTNACTGANGCTCTTANNATAGCATAAATTGAATGCTCATCTTCNAACTTAATTTCTGTTTTNGTAGGATGNATATTTATATCNATTGAAGCAGGATCAACNTCTAAATTTAAAAAATANGAAGGGTTATATTTNGNATCAATNAGGCCTTCAAATGCNGAATTAATGGCNTGATTTAAATATGGNCTTTTAATAAACCTATTNTTTACGAAGAAAAATTGCTCTCCACGNGTTTTTTTNGAATACTGTGGTTTAAATATAAATCCATNTACATTTAAAATTTCTGTNTTCTCAGAAACAGGAACAAGTTTTTCTNATGATTTGACGCCAAATAAATTAACNATTCTNTTTTTAAAATTAGAAACAGGAAGATTGTACATTTCAGAGTCATCATTATAAAAAATTAATTTCACCTCAGGATGAGCTAAGGCAACTCTGATAAATTCGGTTATGATGTGTTTTAATTCAACATTGTTTGATTTTAAAAAGTTTCTTCTTGCAGGTATGTTAAAAAAAAGATTTTTGACAGAAATCTTAGTGCCAACTTCGCTTACTGATGATTTATTGCTCTTAATTTCACTACCATGAATTTCAATCTCGTTAGCTAATTCAATACCAGATTGTTTTGAAATTAAATTGACATGTGAAATTGCAGAAATACTAGCCAAAGCTTCACCTCTAAACCCTTTAGACTTTATATTAAATAAATCTTTTGCATCTGAAATTTTTGATGTTGTGTGTCTATTAAAACATATTGAGACATCTCTTTTTGACATACCAACTCCATTATCAATAACCTGTATCATTGTCTTACCTGCATCTTTGATTAAGATTTTTATTTCTTTTGCTTTGGCATCTATTGAATTTTCTAGTAATTCCTTTACTACAGAAGCTGGCCTTTGTACTACTTCACCAGCTGCAATTTGATTAGCAACATTTTCAGGTAAAATATTAATAATGTCTTTCATCAATTAGTTATTTTAAATAAAAAAGAATAATAAAAATAAAGAGACTAAAATTGATAAAATAATTAGAAGTCTTATTCTAACAGACTTTTCAGATCCTTTTTTATAATCATTAACAGCATTTCTAAATTTTTTTCTAAAACTATTATCATCTCCTACAGTGGTTCTATATTCATCAAACTTTGATTTAATTTTTTTTGGAACAGAATGCTTACCTAAATAGGAGTTGTCTTCAGAGTATCTACCTGAGTAACTGTAACGTTTATTTTTTTTTAGTTTAAAAAGACCCAAACCGTTATATATGAATTTAACTAAATATAATAAATATCTTACTTAAAAGATATCATTTTCAAAGCAGCAATTGCTGCCTCAGCCCCTTTATTTCCAAATTTTCCTCCAGATCTGTCTAATGATTGATTTTTGTTGTGGTCAGTAAGAACGCAGAAAATTACAGGGATAGAACAAGAAATATTTAATTGCATAATTCCGTTTGAAACAGCGTTACAAATAAAATCATAGTGATCAGTTTCGCCTTTAATAACACATCCTATTGCGATGATAGCATCCAGATTTTGTTTAGATAATTCTTTACAGCCATATACAAGTTCAAAACTTCCAGGTACCCATGAAATTTTGATATTCTCATTTTTTATACCAAACTCTATTAATTTTTCTTGAGCTCCATTAAGCAAATTTGAAGTGATATCTTTATTCCACTCGGAAACCACAATCCCAATTTTATTTTTTTTCAAATTTGGGAAATCTTCTAAAGTAATTTTTGTGAAATTTTGGCTGCTTGATTTCATTTACTGATTTGATGCAATCGCTTTGGAGATAAATGCATCTATATTTTTTGCTTCAGGACTTTTAGGATAATCTAACTTAATACTGGTAAAGTACTCCTCAGCTTTTTTAAATTTACTTAATCTCATAGCAACTGTTCCAGCCTTATATAAAAATAATGGGGTTGTATAATTATTATCACTTTTTGAGGCTTTCACATAATAATCATAAGCATCCTCGAACTGGTTTAACTCCGCAAAAGCGTCACCAATCGAGCCGGTGGCTAATGAGCTAAGCAATATATCATTAGAATTAAATTTTGATAAAAATTTAATGCTATTTTGATAATCATTCATATTTAAATACATCATACCAGTGTAATAATGTGCTAGATTTGCAGCATTTGTTCCGCTAAATTCCTCGATTACATCAAGCATCCCCATATTAAGATCATCACCGTTAAGTGCAATATTATATAAGGAATCATTATCAATCAAAATTGCTTCATCAAACTTTTTTTGTGCAGAGTACATTTCATTGAAAGCTTTACTTTCTTTGGGCTCAATTATTAATTTAGAATAGGCGAAAATACCAATAACCAGGACTGATACAATACCTACAACACCAAGAATTTTGTTTTGATTTTTTTCAACCCATTGTTGAGTCCTGGATGATCCTTCATCGAGTGTATTAAATACATTTGCAGTTGTTGACTTATTTTCAAGAGCTTCTGCCTTATTAGAAGACGCTTTATTTTTAAAACCTCTTTTCTTGTAAGTTGCCATAATATTATTTTAGGCCGTAAAAATAAAATTTTTATTATTAAAATTGGATTATTTATTTGTTATTTTTGGGTTAGTTGGGTTACAATTCAATTTCTCTAATACGATTTACAATTTATGTTTTTAAAAGAGTTATCATTAACAAACTATAAAAATTTTGAAAGCCTCAAGTTTAGTTTTGACACTAAAATTATTTGTTTTGTGGGACTAAACGGTGTTGGTAAAACGAATATATTAGATTCTATATACCATCTATCTTACACAAAAAGCTACTTCAATCCAATTCCTTCTCAAAATATAAAACACGGAGAAACATTTTTTTTTATTTCAGGAAGATACATGATTCATGATAAAGAAGAAAACATATTAGTATCACTTAAGAAAGGAGATAAAAAAATAATAAAAAGAAATAATAAACTCTATAAAAAATTTAGTGATCATATTGGAAAAATTCCGCTTGTACTTATTTCTCCTGATGACAGAAACTTAATAATTGAAGGAAGTGAAACGAGAAGGAAATTTATTGATGGGATTATTTCGCAAACTGATAAAGAATATTTAAATAATTTAATCGATTATAATAAAACACTCAAACAGAGAAATGCTTTATTAAAAATGTTTTATGATAACTCAGAGAGTATAAGAAAAACCATTGATATTTATGATAGACAACTTTCATCAGATGCACAAAAAATTTACGATAAAAGAAGGGAATTCCTAAATGAATTTATTCCAATATTCAAATCTAGATACAAGGAATTAAGTAACGATAAAGAAAATGTTGAAATTAAACATAGTAGTGATATTTCACCAGATCAAAATCTATATAAATTGCTAAAAAATAGTCTTGAAAAAGACCTAAGGTTCCAGTATACAACTAAAGGAATACATAAAGATGATCTTAATTTGAGTCTTGATAATTTTCCGATAAAAAAATATGGAAGTCAAGGTCAGCAAAAAACATTTTTGATAGCCATGAAACTTGCGCAATTTGACTATCTTTCAAAACTTGATTCAAAACCTATTTTACTATTAGATGATATTTTTGACAAATTAGATGACGCCAGAGTTAAGCAAATTATTAATCTGGTTAATCAAGAAAAGTTTAATCAAATATTTATTTCTGATACGAACAAAACAAGATCAGAAAACATTATAAAGAAGGTAAATAAATCGTATAAAATATTTGAAATTTGAAAAAAATTAGTTTTACAATAATAAGTTTATCTTTTCTAATTTTAAGTTCATGCAACAATTCGAGAAATTTAAAATACCTTTCTGGATATTGGGAAATTTCCTCTGTTAAAAAAGACAACAATAAAATTAAAAATTATCCATTTAGCGGTACAATTGATTATTTTGAATTGAATAAAAACTTAACAGAAGGTTTCAGAAAAAAAGTTAAGCCCAGAATCGACGGTAATTTTGATATTACAATGCATCAAATTAATTTCAATATTGATGAAGAAAAAAAACGTTTTAGGTTGTTTAAATTTGACTTGAATTTTAGTAATTCAATTAAATTAGTTTATGGTCAAGGTGAAAATTTTACTGAGAATGTAGTTAAAATTGACTCGATGAATTTAATAATTAAAAACTTAGAAGGACTCACTTATGAGTACAAAAGATTTTATCCAAAAAATTATTTAAATGAATAATCTCGAATTAAAGAATCTGATTAATACATTTCTCAAGGAAAATAAGCTTGAAAAGGGATTATTGAATATAGAGGTAAAGAAAGCTTGGTTTGAACTGATGAATAACGGAGTAGCGAATTACACTACTGATGTAAGTTTAAGAAAAAAGACCCTTTACATAAAATTAAGTTCACCTGCCCTCAAAGAAGAACTTAGCTATGGAAAAGAAAAACTTATTAAGTTAATTAATGAAAGATTAAAGGAAAATGTGGTTGAAAAAATAATACTTAATTAAAAAATCTCATCAGCTGAAAAGTGAAATTCACATTCGATTTTAGCATTATCATCACTATCGCTTCCATGAATAGCATTTTCGCTTATTGACTTAGCAAACATTTTTCTAATAGTACCCTCCTCTGCCTCTTCAGGATTTGTTGAACCAATCAGGTCTCTAAAATCATTTACAGCATTATCTTTTTCCAAAATTGCAGCTACAATTGGACCACTAGTCATGTAATCAACTAAGTCCGTGAAGAAAGGTCTTTCTTTGTGTATAGCGTAAAATTCACCTGCTTTCTCATTAGTCATTTGCGTAAACTTCATTGCCTTGATCTTGAAACCAGATTTAATGATCTCATCAAGAATAGCTCCTATGTTTCCATTTCTAACCGAATCTGGTTTTAACATTGTAAAAGTAACTCTACTCATTTTGTGTATTTTAGTTTGCAAAAATAACACTTTTTATTAATTTATTAGGTTTTACATTTAATGTTTATCTTCGCGAAATATGGATGTTAGTGAAATCGGTGAAATAAAAAGTCTTTTATCTGAAAAAAAGGAAATAGTAATAATTCCACACAAAAACCCTGATGGTGATGCAATTGGTGCTAGTACAGGCTTAAAGAATTATTTGGATAATTATAATCATAATGTAGAAATTATCAGTCCGAATAAATTTCCTGACTTTCTGAGATGGATGGATCCTGATAATCATATAAAGATATTCTCTGAAGATGAAAATTGTATTCAAAAAATTATTAATGCGGATATAATTTTTACACTTGACTTCAATAATCTTGTTAGAATATCATCAATGAAAGACCATGTTGAAAAATCTAATGCTATAATTATTATGATTGATCATCACGAGAACCCATCTAATTATGCAGATTTCATGTACTCAGTTCCCGAAATGAGCTCAACTTGTGAGATGATTTATCATTTTATTGATAAACTTGGAGACAAGAATAAAATTGATAAAACTATTTCACAATCCTTATATGCAGGAATTATGACCGATACTGGGTCATTTAAGTTTCCGTCAACAACTCACGTTACTCATGAAGTGGTATCAAAACTTTTAAAAACAGGTATATCTCACTCGGACATACATAACCAAATTTATGATAACAATAAATTTGAAAGGGTTCAACTTTTGAGCTTTGCCCTAAGTCAAATTAAAATAATTGAAGATTTAAATACATGTTATATATCATTGTCTCAAAAAAATCTTGATAAATTCAATTATGAAAAGGGTGATACTGAAGGAATTGTTAATTATGGTCTTTCGATAAAAAATATTAAGTTTGCCGTCATTTTTATGGAAAATTTAAAGGAAAACGTCATAAGAATTTCTTTAAGNTCGAGAGGAGATTTTGATGTAAATGAATTTTCGAAAAACATATTTGGTGGAGGTGGACATAAAAATGCCGCTGGAGCCGTAAGTAAAAAAACTCTTAAAGAAACAATAGATTATTTTATTGGATCATTAAAAAATTATAAAGAATTATTAAAATAAAATTATGAAAACAAAATTTGCAATTTTTTTCCTAGTATGTTCAATGGTTTTTGCATGTGATAATAATTACAGCAATTACCAAGATTTAGAAGACGGTCTGTATGCTGAATTTAATACCAGTATGGGTGTAATGCTAATTAAATTAACATATGATAAAACGCCAGTAACAGTTGCGAATTTTGTTGCTCTGGCAGAAGGGAATCATCCAAAAGTTGATAATGATTTTAAAGGTAAGAAATTTTATAATGGAATAATCTTTCACCGAGTTATCGACAAATTTATGATTCAAGGTGGAGATCCAAGTGGAGATGGAACTGGAGGACCAGGTTATAAGTTTTTAGACGAAATTGACTTAACCCTTAGACACGACAAACCCGGAGTGCTTTCAATGGCAAATTCTGGCCCTGGAACAAACGGTAGTCAATTTTTTATCACCGAGGTCCCTACCCCGCACTTAGACGGTAAACATACAGTATTTGGACATGTGGTTAAAGGAATTGAAATACAGGATGCCATTTCAAATGTTGAAACTGCAGTTGCTGATAGACCGGTAAAAGATGTAACTATCAATAATCTTAAAATAATCAGAATTGGATCTGACGCAAAAGGTTTTGATGCAGTAAAAACATGGAATGAAATGGAACCAAAACTGTTTATCATGCAAGAGGAAAAGAAAAGAGCTGCCATTGAAAAAATGGATTCACTTGCTAGAATTGAAAAAGAAAAGAATAATAATTATAGAGAAAAAGCAACAAAATTAAGCTCCGGAGTTGAAATATATTACATAAACAAAGGAAAAGGAATCAAACCAATTGAGGGTGATGAGATTTTCTTTTATTACGAAGGTTATTTAGCAATAAACGGAGTATTATTTGGCACAAACAGAAAGGATATAATGATTGCTTATGATAGATACTCAGCTGAAGATGAAAGTAAAGGATGGTATGACCCTTCAAAAATCACCTACTCAAACGATATGCAGCTAATTCAAGGATTTAGAGAGGTATTAATGACAATGAGTGTAGGAGACAAGGTATATGCATATATCCCATCAGAAATGGGTTATGGAAATAGAGCTATGGGTAATAGAATTCCTGCAAATTCAGATTTAGAGTTTATAATTGAGTTAGTAGATATATCTAACTAATTAACTTTTTCAGGGATATTACTGAGAATTTCTCTAAAAAATCTCCAAAATTTTTGAGTCGATGATATTGAAGCCTTTTCGTCAGGTGAATGAGCTCCTAATATAGTTGGTCCAAAACTTATCATATCCATTTCTGGATAATGAGATCCAATTATGCCACACTCCAAACCAGCGTGAATTACATTAACCTTTGGCTCTGATGAAAACAACGTGATATATGAATCCTTTACCTCTTTTAATGTGGCTGAATTTAGGTTAGGCTCCCATCCGGGATAACCTCCAGAAAATTTACTATCACATCCAATATTTTCAAATATATTTGAAATAATCTTTGATAACTTATCCTTTGAATTCTCAGATGATGACCTTGTCAAACATTGAATTTTAAGTTTTCCCTCAATTAATCTAATATTGGCTAAATTATTTGATGTTTCAACCAAGCCGTCAATGTTTTCACTCATTTCAAAGACCCCGTTCGGACATTCGTTTATTGCATTAATTAATTCTTTCGATTCAATAGCGCCAAGTGTTTGAAATCTATTTTCTAATAATTCAAATTCTAAATTTATATTATCATCTGTTTCTTTAAATTCAGCTACTAATGTTTGTGATGTATTTTTCATTATTTTTTTAAATGAATTCAAATTATTTTCATCAAATGAGATTATTGCGGAACTCTCTCTAGGAATGGCATTCCTCAATCCTCCCCCATCAATCGAACATATTTTAACATCAAAATCTGAATTAAGTTTTTGAATAAGTTCAAATAATATTTTATTTGAATTACCAAGACCCTTGTGAATTTCAGCTCCAGAGTGACCACCCGTTAATCCGTTCAATAAAATTTTTACATTGATNTCATCTTCATTTAATTCTTGTAGAGGATAATTTTTACTCATAGTTATATCAATTCCACCAGCACAACCAACACAAATTTCATCATCTTCCTCTGTATCAAGATTTAATAATATTTTTCCTGTAAGAATAGTGTCAGAAAGATTTAACGCGCCGGTCATTCCAGTTTCCTCATCAATAGTAAATAATGCTTCAATCTTTGGATGTGAAATTTCATTACTTTCTAAGATAGCCATGATTGCAGCAACTCCTAATCCGTTATCAGCTCCTAAAGTTGTCCCGTCTGCCTTTACCCAGTCGCCATCAACATACATTTTGATTCCAGAATTTAAAAAATCAAATTCAACATCATTATTTTTTTCATGAACCATATCAACATGGGATTGAAGAACAACAGTTTCACGAGTAATCATATCAGGCGTTGATTCTTTTACTATTACTAAATTTCCAACTTCATCTTGCTTATACATTAGGTTATTTTTTGTTGCAAACGAAATTAAAAATTCTATAACACGATCTTCTTTCTTTGAAGGTCTTGGAACTTCATTTAATAAAACAAAGTTTTTCCAAACCTCTTTTGGCTCAACATTTGAAACTTCTACACTCATATTCACAGATTTTTTATAAAATTAACGAATAATAAATTTATAATTTCGTTAATATATTTTAAATATGAAAAAATTAAAGTTTTCATTGACTATAGGTTTAGTACCCTTTTTAATAATAATTAACTATTTAAATCCAAGCAATATAGTTTTTGAAAAATATTATTCAAATCTACTTTATCCTCTAATCTCAGAAAAACTACGATTAATTACAGGTTGGGTAGTTTTTCCTGTAGGAGACGTTTTGTATTTATTTATAGCTATTAGCTTAATTTATTTCATAATTAGTGATGTAAATAACATTTTTAACAAAATCATTAATCTTGGATCATCTATTTTTATCTTGACTTTTTTATTTTACATTCTCTGGGGATTTAATTACAAGAGAATCACTATCAAAGACAAATTAAATATTAAGAATGAATTTGATAAAAAGGAGTTGGTGAATTTTACAGAAAATCTCATAAATAAGATTAATGATAAGCATGAATTATTGTTTATTCATGATAGTGTTAAACCAAAAAACATATACAGTTTTGAAAAAAATATTCAAACTTCAAAAGAAAATACGGCAAAATTAAAAGGTGTTTTCAAAGAATCAATATTAAAGTCTAATTATAAAAATGTTTCTGTAAAAAAATCATTATTTAGCTTACCTCTGACCTATATGGGTTTTAGCGGTTATATTAATCCTTTCACTAACGAAGCTAATATTAACCGAAAAATTCCTTCAACCAGCTTAACATTTGTGATTAATCATGAAATTGCACATCAGCTTGGGATTGCCAGTGAAAAAGATGCAAATTTTATTTCATATGTAATGCTAATTAATAGTGATAATCATTATCATAATTTCTGTGGTTATTCCTATGCTTTAAGATTATGTTTAAATGAACTTTCGAAAATAGATTATAATCTGTACCAAGAGTTATTAAAAAAAGTAAATAAAGGAATCATTAAAGATTATGTTGAAATCAATAATTTTTGGAAAAAATATGATGGTAAAATTGAAGAGGTTTCGAAAAAAAGTTATGATTTATATCTAAAACAAAATAATATACAAACGGGTATCAAAAATTATAATGAAAGTATTTCTTTAATTTTAAACTTCAAGAATCAAATAAATGAGTAAAAGAATAACAAGCTTAGATAATAAAGAAATTAAAAATATAATTCGACTTACAAATAAATCTAGATTAAGAAATGAATCTAAATTATTTGTTGTCGAAGGTTTAAGAGAGCTAAGAATGGCAAATTCAAATGGCTTCAATATTAAAAAGTTGTTTTGCAATACAAATATTGCTAACCTTGAATCTGTAAAATCTGAATTTAAATCTGAAATAATTGAGGTTAATAACGAGGTGTATTCTAAAATAAGTATTAGAAATACAACCGAAGGGCTTGTTGGTGTTTTGGAACAGAAAGACGAAAAAATTGAATTATTACCAAAAAAAAATAATCTGGTAATTATTCTTGACGGAGTTGAAAAACCTGGGAATATTGGTGCAATTTTGAGAAGTTGTGATGCTGCTAAGGTTGATCTCATTATAATTAATAATCAAAAATGTGACTTATATAACCCAAATGTTATAAGATCTAGTTTAGGTACAATCTTTTCACAAAAAATAATTATTCATGATTATGAATCCACATATAATTTTTTAAAGAAAAACAATTTAAATGTTTATGCCACTTCGTTAAATGGGGAAAAAAATATTGATAAAATCAATTATAATAAATCCTGTGCTGTAGTTGTAGGGTCAGAAAACTTAGGAATATCAAAATTCTGGGACGCAAAATCTGATGAATTAATCAAAATTCCGATGCTTGGATCAATTGATTCGCTAAATGTGTCTGTTTCTGCCGCAATTGTTTTATATGAGATAAATAGACAGAATGACTTTAATAGATAAGTTCTTAAATATTATATAAAGAAATTGTCTATTAACCTTCTTTATGCTAATTTTAAGATATGCCTATTCATGATATCGAAATAGAAAAAAAAGCATTAGCTAAGGAATATAAGGAGCTTTTAAGAATTAGTTACCAGTCACTCAGCAAAGATGATAAAAAATTAATTCGAAAAGCCTTTGATTATGCTGTTGACGCTCATCAGCACCAAAGAAGAAAATCAGGTGAAGCTTATATTTTCCACCCCATAGCTGTTGCCAAAATTGTTGCATCTGAAATTGGACTTGATGCTGTTTCAATTGCATCTGCTCTCATTCACGATGTTGTTGAAGATAATAATGATCACACATTGGAACGAATCCAAAAAGAATTTGGAGATAAAATTGCGAAAATTGTTGATGGATTAACCAAGATAGGTAAACTTAATACGAAAGGATATTCAGATGTTTCAATTCAGGCAGAAAATTACAGAAAAATGTTACTTACCCTTAATGAAGATGTAAGGGTAATAATAATTAAAATTGCTGACAGGCTTCACAATATGCAAACTCTTGGCAGTATGCCTTATGAAAAACAGATCCAAAAAGCATCAGAAACCTTATATATTTATGCTCCACTTGCACATAGAATCGGGTTATATAATATTAAAACAGAATTGGAAGATTTAGGCTTAAAATATACCGATCCCGATACTTATGATGAAATATCAAAAAAACTAATTGAAAGTAAAAAAGACCAGGATGAGTATATCGATAAGTTTAATTCAATAATTAGTTCAACATTAACAAAAGAAAAACTTAAATACAATATTAAAGGCAGAACAAAGTCAATCTTTTCAATAAATAATAAAATGATAAGACAAGGGATTTCTTTTGAGGAAGTCTATGATAAATTTGCCGTTAGAATTGTTTATAAGTCAAAACCAGAAAAAGAGAAATTTATTGCATGGAAAATATATTCGATAATCACTGATAATTTCACTCCTAATCCAACGAGATTAAGGGACTGGATATCAGCACCAAAATCAACTGGATATGAAGCACTACACATAACTGTTGTAGGTCCTAAAAGTAAATGGGTTGAAGTTCAAATCAGAAGTGAGAGGATGGATGAAATTGCAGAAAAGGGATATGCAGCTCATTATAAATACAAACAAAAAGATGATACAAATGACAATTTAGACTCTTGGATTAATAAATTACAAGAAGCACTTGAAAACTCTGAAACAAATGCAGTAGATTTTGTTGAACAATTCAAATTGAATTTATATTCAAAAGAAATTTTTGTGTTCACACCAACCGGAGATTTAAAATCTCTACCAAAGGGTGCAACTCCTCTAGATTTTGCGTTTGCTATTCATACTGAAGTTGGATTAAAAACAAGAGGGGCAAAAGTTAATGGAAAACTGGTTCCTTTAAATAAAGAATTATCTAGTGGAGACAGAGTTGAAATTTTAACTTCTGACAAAATTAAGCCTAGCGCAAACTGGTTAGACTATGCAACAACTGCCAGAGCGAAATCAAAGATTAAGGCCACATTAAATGAAGAAAAGAAACTACTTGCTGATGAAGGTAAACAGATACTAAAAAGAAAACTAAAGCATTTAAAAATAAATTTTAGTGACAGTATTATAACTGAGCTTCAAAAATATTTTAAACTTAATACCAGTCAAGATCTATTTTACCGAGTTGGAATAAATACCATAGATAATGAGAAATTAAAAAAATTCGTTTCTTCAAGGAGTAATAAATTCATAAGCTATATAAGAAAAAAGATTTCAAGAGGCAGTGATGTTAAAATTGATGAAAAAAATCAAGATGAAATAACTTCAAAATATGATTTACTAGTTTTTGGAAATGATGAAGAAAAACTTGATTATAAAAATGCTCCTTGCTGTAACCCAATTCCTGGTGATAAGGTGTTTGGATTCATAACAATAAATGACGGTATTAAGGTTCATAAAAAGAATTGCCCTAATTCACTAAGCCTGCAATCAAATTATGACTACAGAATAATAAAAGCAAAATGGATTGATTCATCCCAAGAAAAATTTACAGTTCAAATTAATATTACAGGAATTGACAAATTGGGATTGTTAAATAATATAACAAAAGTCATTTCAGAAAATATGAATATTAATATGAAAAGGCTTAATTTTGAAACAGCTGGAAATACGTTTGTAGGCAATATAATTATTTCCGTCAAATCAAATGTTGAGGTAAATAATCTCATAAAAAAACTAAAAGTTTTGAATGGAATTGACAAAATCAAAAGAACATAAATAGTGTTAATTAACTATGTCAGATAATATAAATAATCAAAACACTGTAAAGGATGTATTTACAGAATTTTTAGAAAAAAAAGGTTATCGAAAAACGCCTGAAAGATATGCAATCTTAAAAGAGGTTTATGAGACTAAATTTCATTTTGATATTGAATCATTATATGTCAAGATGAAGAATAAAAAATATAGAGTTTCCAGAGCAACTCTTTATAATACTATAGAACTTCTACTTGAATGTTCTTTAGTTCGCAAACATCAGTTTTCAAATGACCATCAAGCATCATATGAAAAATGTTACTTTAATAATCAACATGATCACCTGATTATTAGTAACTCTGGTGAGGTAATTGAATTTTGTGATCCAAGAATAAATACAATTAAACAAACGATAGAGGAGGTTTTTGATGTTACTATTGATAGTCATTCATTGTACTTCTATGGAAAAAAAAATAAAAAAAAATAAATGGCCGTAGACTTGTTATTAGGACTCCAATGGGGTGATGAAGGAAAAGGTAAAATTGTTGATGTATTAACATCTAATTACGATATAATTGCTAGATTTCAGGGTGGGCCAAATGCTGGTCACACTCTCGTCTTCAATGATAAGAAATATGTTTTACATACCATTCCTTCTGGAATATTTCACAATGACAAAATTAATTTAATAGGAAATGGAGTTGTAATAGACCCAGTAATATTGAATAAAGAAATTGAAAATATCAAAAAAGAAAATGTTGATATAAGTAAAACTTTATTTATTTCAAGAAAAGCACATTTAATTCTTCCTACACACAGACTTCTTGATGCAGCCAGTGAAAAATCAAAAGGGAAAAATAAAATCGGTTCTACTCTAAAAGGAATAGGACCTACATATATGGACAAAACCGGAAGAAATGGTTTTAGAGTTGGTGATTTAGAGAGTAAAAACTGGAAAACAAAGTATTATGATCTATCAAAAAAACATCAACAATTGATTGATTTTTATAATGTTGAGCTTGATTTTAGTTTGGAAGATTTAGAGTCAGAGTTTTTTGAGGCTATTGAAAAACTTAAAAAAATAAATTTTGTAGACTCTGAAAACTTATTATTTGAATCACAGGATAAAAATAAATCAATTCTTGCTGAAGGAGCTCAGGGTTCTCTATTAGATATTGATTTTGGTACTTATCCATATGTTACATCCTCTAATACAACTGCAGCCGGTGCTTGTACAGGTTTGGGAATATCCCCAAACTCTATCAATGATGTCTTTGGAATTTTTAAAGCCTATACAACAAGAGTTGGATCAGGCCCGTTTCCAACCGAATTATTTGATGATTATGGCAAAACAATGAGTAAAGTTGGTAATGAATTTGGAGCTACAACTGGAAGACCAAGAAGGTGTGGATGGTTAGATTTAGTTGCTCTTAAATATGCCTGTAGAATTAATGGAGTTACCAAGCTTATGATGATGAAAACCGATGTTTTAAGTGGTTTTGATAAAATACTAGTATGTACAAAATACAAATATAGAGGGGAAACAATAGAGAATTTACCCTATAATCTTTCTGAAGAATCTCTTGAACCAGTTTATGAAGAGTTTGAGGGATGGTCTGAGGATTTAAGAGAGCTTAAATCTGCAGATAATTTACCCAAAAGTTTGAATAAATATATCGATTTTTTGGAATCTGAATTAAATATACCTATTGTTATTGTTTCTGTCGGACCTGACAGGAAAGAAACACTTTTTAGATAGTAAGGTGAAAAAAAAATTCTTTTTAGTTTCTGTAATTCTTTTGGTTTTTTGTTTTTACACAAAAATCCTTGCACAAGAAAAAACAAAAATAAAAATTGAAAGAGCTGGATTCTTTGAAAAAGATAAAAATAAATTTCCTGACGCATCAGTCTTAACAAGAGATAAAGACCAAAAAGTACTTATTTCACATGATGGTGTATTGATGACATGTAATCAAGCATTTTTTTACGAAGAAAGAAATTTTATTGAGGCTTTTGGTGAAGTTTCATTGAAACAAGGAGATACGCTAGATTTAAAGGCCAATTATCTTGAGTATAACGGCGACACTAAATTAGTTTTTGCTAGCGGAAATGTTATTCTTAATGAACCAGAGTCAGAGCTTTATACTGAAACGTTATATTTTGACAGAAAGAAGCAGGAAGCATTTTATAATGAAAAAGGTAAATTGATTAGAACCTTAACCGATACAATATTTAGTGACAGGGGTACTTTTTTTGCCAATGAAAAAAAATATCGATTTGAAAAAAATGTTGACTTAAGAACGCCGAAGTATAATATTTACTCAGATATATTGAACTATTTTACCGAAACAGGGAAATCATATTTTTCAGGACCTACTGATATTATCACCGATGACTCAAAAATATATTGTGAAATCGGGTATTATGACACAACTAATGATAATGGATACTTTATTAAAAATTCAAAAATTGATTTCGAAGAATACGTGATTAACGGGGACAGTATTTACTTTGATAAATCAACAAATTATGCATCTGCAACTAATAACATTAAAATTCTTGATACAATAAATAAAACTTTGACCACTGGACACTATGCTGAAATTCATAGAAGTGTGGATTCAATGTTTATTAAAAAAAGAGCTTTAATTGCGTCATTCAAAGAAAGGGATACAACCTACATACATGGTGAATCAATTATAATAACTGGAAAAGAGAATGAACAAATTATTAGGGCTTTTATGAATGGTAAAATTTTAAGAAATAATCTTAGTGGAAAATGCGATTCAATACACTTCAATCAAATGACAGGAATTGCCCAATTAATTAATAAAGAAAATATAATCAATAGCAGGTCTAGAAAAACAAAAAAGCCGATTTTATGGAATAATAGAAGTCAAATCACTGGGGATTCTATTCACATTAAATTTAATAACGAGGATGAAGTTATAGATTCCCTTTTTGTCTTTAATAATGCATTTATCATTGAAAAGGATACAATGGAATTAGGATTTAATCAAATTTCGGGTAAAAGACTTAACGGAAATTTTATTGACGGAAAATTAAATGAGGTAGATATTATAAAAAATGCAGAGTCAATTTACTATTTAAGAAACTCAGAAAATGAGTTGATTGGCATTGACAAATCAAAGTCAGCTAAGATTAAAATATTTATTTCAGATCAAAATATTGATACTTTCACTAAAATAAATCAAATTGACGGAAAGGTATATCCAGAAGATGAATTCAATGAAAATGATAAATTACTTAAAGGGTTTTATTTTAGAGAAGACGAAATTATAAGATCAATTGATGACCTATTTTTAGAGGATAAAAAGTTCAAATTGACAAAAATTAAAAGTTTAGAATAAAAATTTATCATTTCAGAGTTTAAAAAATATCAAGCACAAACCACACCGTTCCCTTTGATGATTGAGGTTTCAAAGGCAAAGGGTAGCTATATATATGACCACAAAAATAAAAGATACTTAGACTTTGTTGCTGGAGTTTCCGCTTGCAGTGTTGGACATTGTAATAAAGAAGTTATAAATGCCATTAAAGATCAATCTGAGATGTATATGCATGTAATGGTATACGGTGAATTTGTTACAAAACCTTCATTAGAATTAGCAAAATTATTAGCCAAGAACCTCCCTAATAGCCTTAACTGTACATACTTTACTAATTCAGGTACAGAAGCATTAGAGGGGTCCATGAAATTAGCAAGAAGATTTACTGGAAGAAAAAAAATTATTGCTGCAAAAAATGCATATCATGGAAGTACTATGGGTGCTCTTACTTTAATGGGTCTAGAGGAAAGAAAAAAACCATTTGCTCCGCTAATTCCTGAAGTTGATTTTATCAATTATAATTCATTTGAGGATATTAATAAAATCGATAGTCAAACTTCATGTGTTGTGTTAGAAACAATTCAAGGAAGTGCAGGCTTTATTTTGCCTAAAGACGGGTATCTAGGAGCGGTTAAAAAAAAATGTGAAGATGTTGGTGCATTATTAATTTTAGATGAGATTCAGACAGGTATAGGTAGGACTGGTAAATTGTTTGGGTTTGAAAATTTTGATTGTATCCCAGATGTAATTGTTTATGGAAAAGGATTGGGCGGTGGTATCCCTATTGGAGCATTTACAAGCTCTAAAAAATTAATGGATAGCCTACACATAAATCCCATACTGGGTCACATAACAACATTTGGAGGCAACCCCGTGATAACGGCTGCAGCTCTTCAAACATTAAAAATTGTATTAAATACAAAACTATCCGAAAAATCAAGAGAAAAAGAAACAATATTCAGAAAAAAATTAAATCACAAACTAATTAAAGAAATTAGAGGAGTTGGTTTAATGCTCTGTTTGATAATGACTAATGCAGAAATTGCTAACAGGTTAGTTTTGGAAGCAAAGGATCAAGGATTAATTCTATTTTGGCTTCTAATAGAAAAAAGAGCAGTAAGAATTACCCCACCCCTAACAATTTCAAAAAAAGAAATTGAAGATGGATGTAATATTATTTTAAATATTCTTGACTCTATTCAGTAGGTGTTAATTAGTTTGTTAAGAAGTTTAAAATTCATTGACTGATTTTAAAACAAATCATATTTATTTTTAATANAAAGATGATCTGAGATGGATAATGTTAATGACATAAACTTTTCAATAAGTAGGTTTGAAAAAATGGTTAAAGAAAATTCTGTTCTTTTCTTTGACTCTCTAGAGTTCGAAAACATCATTTCATATTATTTAGATACCGGAAAACTTACATTAGCAAAAAAAGCTCTGAAGCTTTCATTAAGCCAACATCCCTCAAACACTAATTTGTCTCTTTATGAAATTGAGATTTTTATTCAAGAAGACAAACTTAAAAATGCTCTTGACTTGGTGAACTCAATTTTAATGATTGAAGCCAATAACTATGAAGCTATAATTTTAAAATCAAGCATACTTTCTAAGCAAAAAAAACATAATAAGTCTATCTCTTTACTCAAAACCATAATCGATGATTATGAAAATAAGTCAGAATTATTTTATCAGATAGGAATTGAATATCTATTTATTGAAAACTATACAAAATCTAATTATTATTTTAAGAAAAGCCTTAATTATGATTATTTAGATCACAGCGCACTATATAATATTCTCTATTGTTATGAAATGATTAAAGATTCTAACGGTCTAATATTATTTTTGAAAGAATACCTTTCAAAAAACCCGTATAATGAAATTGGTTGGCATAATTTAGGTAAAAGCTATATAAAAAATAAAATGTATGATGAGGCTATTGCTTCATTTGACTATGCGATATTTTCAGATGATACATTTACAAGCCCATATATCGACAAGGGTAAGTTGTTAGAGAAAATGAAAAAATATGATGAAGCTATTAATAACTATAAGGAAATTATAAGTATAAATCCAAATTCCTCCTATGCCCTATTTAGGATAGCATTTTGTTATGAAAAAAAGTATGACTACAGTAATTCTCTAAACTACTATTTTAAATGCATCAATGAAGATCCAAATATGGATAAAGCTTTTTTTAGGCTGTCAATGTTCTATTATAGGGAAAACAAGTTTAAAAGAGCTAAAGAATATATCGAGAAAGCAATTAAGCTAAACCAAGAAAAATCCAAATACTGGAAAATATATTTAAACTGTTTATCTAAAACTTCAACAAAAAATTACTAGTTTAACACACTAGAAATTTAATATGCGAAGTAGAAATACATTTGATTTTATAAAGTTATTTTTTAAGGGTGTTTTCATGGGTATAGCAGATGCAATGCCTGGTGTTTCAGGTGGAACGATAGCTCTGTTGGTTGGAATCTATGAAGAACTAATTAAGTCAATTAGTGAGCTAAATATTAGTCTTTTTTCTGAGTTGAAAAAAAATGGTTTTAACTCTTTTTGGAAAAAATTAAATGGAAACTTTTTATTGGTCCTTTCTTTAGGAATTGGAATTAGCTTAATCTCTTTTGTCAAAATTTCAGCAAATTTACTTGAAAACTTTCCTTTGTATATATGGTCGTTTTTTTTAGGATTAATATTTGCAACAATATATGTTATTTATAAAATGATAAACCATTGGTCTGTAGTAAGTTTATTTTTTTTAGTTATATCAATATTGTTTTCTTTATTTCTCTCATCTTTTTCAATTTATGAAACTACTGAAATAAGTTTATTATTTATTTTATTTTCTGGCATAATTGCCTCATCGGCAATGATTTTACCAGGAATATCTGGATCTTTAATTCTTGTAATTTTAGGGGTTTATGCATATTTAATTAAGTCTATTGATAATTTAGAATTCATCGTAATATTTACCTTTATTTTGGGTGCAATAATCGGATTGTTAGGTTTTAGCAGAATTCTAAAATATCTTTTTAAAAATCACAGAAACGTTACCTACACTATTATGCTAGGATTAGTCATTGGCTCAATTGAAAAGGTATGGCCATGGAATAAAAGTTTTTCTGTGGAGTTATCAAATCTTAATTTATCACTCTCTGTTTCTCTTGTAATTTTAGGTTTTATCATAGTTTTTCTATTAGAAAAAACAAAAAATATCTAATGACAGATAAAAATTCAATATCTAATTATTTGAAAATTCTGATTAATGGTATATTGATGGGAACTGCAAACAAGATTCCAGGAGTTTCAGGTGGTTTAGTGGCTATTGCTATTGGTTTTTATGAAGAGTTAATCTTTAGTTTAAAAAGATTTGATAAAACAGCTTTAAAATTTTTAATAAAGGCTAAATTCAAAGATTTTTTCAAATATGTCAATGGCAAATTTTTAGTCCTTATTCTTTCAGGAATAGTGATTAGCTACTTTTCTACATCGAAGATATTAGACCTTCTGTTAAATAATTTTGAAATATATGTTTGGAGTTTATTTTTTGGATTAGTTATTGGAACTATTTTTCATCTCAGAACAATTATTGAACTTAAAAACTTTAAAAATATTTGTTTCATAATTATAGGAACTTCAATTGGTATTCTTTTGAGTTTAGCAGATCCAGCACAGGAAAATGACAATTTATATTTTGTTTTTATTTGTGGGATAATAAGTGTAAGTGGAATGATATTACCAGGCCTTTCTGGATCCTTCCTTCTTATGCTGCTGGGAAACTATGTGTTACTATTGGTAGATTCAGTTAATGCTTTATACGATAGCATAAATGAAATAATCAGAGGAGACTTTTCAAACTTATTAAGCCAAGACCGTATCAATTATATAAAAGTATTATCAGTATTCACTCTGGGTTCTATAACTGGGCTTATTACATTGTCAAAAATTCTTAGTTATCTTTTAAGTAAATTCAACCAACTTTGTAATTCTATCATATTTGGTTTTATAATTGGATCTTTAGGGGTAATTTGGCCTTGGAAGTCAACTTTGAGTATTGAAAACGAATATAAAATAGTAAGGTATTTACCAGAAATTAATTTTGAAACTTTTTATGCCATTATATTTATATTTTTTGGAATAGCATTGGTTGTGTTTTTAAGTAGTTATGAAAAAAAATAGAAAATACGGACTGATTGGGAAAAATATAGATTACAGTTTCTCAAAGAAATTTTTTTCCGAAAAATTTGAAAAAGAAAATCTAAACTGTATATACTCAAACTTTGATATCGAGAATATCTCCCATGTAAAATCGATTTTACAGGATGATACGATTAATGGTTTTAATGTTACAATCCCGTATAAAGAAGAAATTTTAAAATTTCTTGACGAAATCGATGAAGCTGCAAAAACTATTGGCGCAGTCAATACAATCAAAAAAATTAATAATAAATACATTGGATTTAATACTGATTTTATAGGTTTTGAAAAGTCACTAATAGGCTTGATTGAAAATAAAAAGCCTGAAAATGCATTAATTCTTGGCAGTGGTGGAGCATCCAAAGCAGTGAAATATGTTCTAAATAAATTAAACATTAATTATTCTACAGTTTCAAGAAAATCAGGTAAATCTGAATTTATTTATGAAAACTTGAATAACGAGATAATTAATAGTTTTAAGTTGATAATAAATTGCTCACCTGTTGGAACCTATCCAAATATAAATGATAGTCCTAATATCCCCTATGAGTATTTAACTGAAGACCATATTTTATATGACTTAATTTATAACCCAGCTGAAACACTTTTTCTAAAAAAAGGGAGAACATCAGGTTGTAAAATAAAAAATGGGTTAGAGATGCTTGAAGTTCAAGCTAATGAAGCCTGGAGAATATGGAATAGTTAATTGATTATTCCTGAACCTATAAGTTCATCATTAATATACCAACTTACAAATTGACCGGCAGTAACTGACGAAATTGGTTTATCAAAAAGTATGTATAATCCCTTTTTAAATCTATACAAAGTTCCAGATTGTAGGGGCTGTCTGTATCTTATTCTAAATTCAATTTGCATCGTTTCATTTTCATCAATTTTTAAATCTTCTCTAATCCAATGAATTTCATTTGAACATACAAATAGAGCTTTTTTAAATAATGCAGGATGAGATTCTCCCATTCCTACATAAATAATATTATTTGACACATCTGTTTGAAGAACAAAGAGAGGATCTCGAAAGCCTCCAATATTTAAACCTTTCCTTTGACCGACTGTATAATAATATGCGCCATTATGTTCTCCTATCTCTTGACCATCACCAGATGAAAATGAATATGGAGAACTTAATAATTGCAATTCCTCTTCTTTAGAATTAAACATGGTCAAATCTGTTTTTTGTTGAATAAATTTAGAATCAATTTTTATAACCTTTCCTTTTTTAGGGGTCAATCTTTGTTTCAAAAAATCTGGTAATTTGACCTTTCCAATAAAACATAATCCTTGAGAATCTTTTTTTTCAGCAGTAATTAAATCATTATTTTTTGCAATATTTCGAACATCAGCTTTAGTTAAGTGACCAATAGGAAAAATAGCCTTTGAAAGCTGTTTTTGATTAAGTTGACATAGAAAATAAGATTGGTCTTTTTTTTCATCAGCACCAGCTATTAATCTGTAAATTTCTTTATCATCTTTATTAATTTTATTCACTTGACAGTAATGTCCGGTAGCTATATAATCAGCTCCAAGACCAAGTGCTATTTCGAGGAA
>FUFK010048439.1_pt1 | contig 34333 bp, 60 predicted proteins | sample 1021851 | NCBI WGS metagenome assembly FUFK01 (sample SAMEA51879418, study PRJEB19060) | metagenome | reverse complement strand
CCAGACTTAGTTCTCCACTTCTGCTTTCCCCATGCTGACAAGGAACGCTGTCTACGAGTTTTACTCACTTCTTCTTTTTCTTTTTAAGGGCGCCTCTACCCATAAGAATATCAGCTCTAGTAATCTTCCCATCTTTATTTAGATCTGGNAACTTACTTTTTTTCTTTGGTTTATTTTTTTTCTTCATCATCTATATCCTCCTCCAGCTGCNTTATATCTTTTAGCTAAGAGTTGTGCTTTCCTGGCACTCCACTTACCAGCAGCTGTACCTTGTACTGCACTAGCTTTTATTTGATTAAACATTCTTTTTCTCATTGTAGGCTTCGTGTAGTTTCCAGATTTATTTACTGTAGACTTCTTAGCCATTACATTCCATACATATTCTTTTTCTTNTTAGGCTTCTTACCAGCTTTNTTCATAGCAACAGCAGTAGCTGCTTGNTTTTTAGCTTTCTTTGGTTTTTTCATTGCGTGTTTCATATTGTACTCCTTTGTTTAGGTAAGTGGTCGACCACCGACACTTCTACTTAACCAGTATAGTTTGTACAATATGTACCACATTAGTGTCAATCTAACCTTATCAGTTTATGATATTTTTTCTATGCACATTAACATAGAGCTTTTTTGAGCTTTATTGTTAGAGTAGTACCTATCACTATGTCAGCGTTGTACTTTTCTAACCCCCTACTCGTCAAGTTAGCTCAAGTCTATACTGACCTTTATGTCTCCTGTTACATCGTGCTTTATCTTCTCGGCTGTGCGTAATCCCACCCTGTCCAGTATGTCTTTACTGGCTTCTAGTTGTACATACTCTGACTTAGCTGATTCTGCTAACTTGATGAGTTTATTACTAGCGGTTACAGCTCCTAGTCCTATCTGACTAGATACTTGACGCATCATGTATTGCTGTACCTTTGGGATTCGTAATGTACGAGATGCTATTACCCTGGCTGTATCTTTACTCTTTTTTGTTGAGTATCCAGCAATTTCTGCTGCTTCGGTTATGCTACACCCTGTGGTTACGATAGTATCAACTAACTTCTTCTGTTTGTCGGTTAGTTCATCATTCTTGTTTGATAATTCGTTCATGCCTGTCGTAAGGATACTTGAGTATTCTGAGGTGTCAAGAGTTAATTAGTGATAACAAGATGTGGTATGAGGTAGACCTCTATCATATCAAGATGTATGATTATAGCAAATGAGAAAATCCCAAGTCAAGCTATGTTCCGCTTCATGCTGGTCGATCCTCAAGTGCGTAGGATCTCCCTATACGAGAACAAGCTATGACTAGAGATGATTTTCTATTTGCATAATCAAGTCATTCAATCTTGAGTAAGATGAGCTTACTTCAGATGAGATTTCGAAAGGAGCGATTATGCAACACGAAGTTATATTACATGACAAATACGAAAATACTACAAATGGTTTGGGTATTTTATACAAAGCTGAGATAGCTGAAGATGATCTCAANTCTATTGAGTATGATCTCAATTCAAATATTGCAAGACTTGAGANAAGAANNGANTCAGCTNAGAAAGCTGTAGACAAACTTNANNNCAAGNTGAGAATGGTATCAGAAGATAATGGTAGTTATATTGGTACTCAAGAAGCATATCAGAACAATCAAGAAGTAACTGGTAACAAGTTACAGCAGTTGTCAATCGGTATGAACAATCTACAATATGGCGTAGATTTACTTGATATCCAGATCAAAGCTACCAAGGATTTCTTCAAGTCTGTGCTTGGTAAAGACTATGTACCATACAGATCAAAGCCAATGAGTTTTGAGAAAAAGCAAGACAACAACAAGGTTGTTAACAGCTGGTGGTCAAAGAATGGACACAAGGTAGATCCAGTTTTACAAGTTGGAGATACAGTACCATTGTTTGATCAGTAATACATATTGCGAGAGGGTTGAAATATACCCTCTTGCATCTAAAAAAAAATTGGTTTGAGATAACCGAAAGCGAGGAGCTATGAAGATAAAACAACTTACAGATATATTGAGCAAATATGATGAGAACATAGAAGTATATGTTACATCAGATTTTAAAGTAACTTTACTAAGAGAAGTTAGGTCTGAGTTTGTAAGTAAGTATGATGAAGAGGGATCATTAGATTCTCAAGAGAATATAATTGTATTGAAAGGATTAGTATTATGAAACCAACTATGGAACAACTAAAAGATATAATATGCAAAGTAAACCGCATATCATCAGATTGTAAGATTGTAATATGTGGAGATGTATTTGTTAGTGAGTATATGTTTGATGAGGGTAAAACAAGTCAAACTCTTACAAAAGAATTTACAAGTATCAAAGAGATAGCTGTAAGATTTACTCAGGAGGGAGAAAGAGATGAAGTCAGAATATANGTTGAAGAANAGTGATATTGTAGACAACAACATGAGGTTGTATTTCTATGTAGCAGATAAGATGATCAAAGATCCTAGATGGAAAAGATTGCCTAATTATTGCCAAAATAGTAGTATAACTACAGTATTTATTGCTTGTAAAGAGCAAGTCGAAAGGAGAAAGGGATATGGAGACACCAGAAGTGTGTCCAAAGTGTAATGGACATCAGTATATTGAAGATGATTTGTGCTATTACTGTGTGGAAAGTAATAGTTCTAGTTATAGTTTTTTAACAGAAAGGAATGAAAATGATATTCAGAACAGCGACAAGGTTTGGTTACCGAATACTTAGAGGTGTAGCAACAAGTGCAGCATANGGTTATGTCAAGCGTAGAGGTATTTGGTACTACCGAATACTTCTTGATGAGGATTTCTCATACATAATTACAAGATATTACAAACGACACAAGGTTGTGCGTGATGTTGATAGAGATTACAAACGAAAGGAACAGAACTATGGAGAGTTTGGAGAGCCAGATAACGAGCCTGGATCAAAGACTGAATCTAGCTTTGGTTGANAAGATCAACAAAGAGATNAAAGANATCAAAGTTAGATTAGANAATCTTGAGAACAATCAAGATAATTTATCTAAAGATGAAAAGGAGTGGTTAAATGGTAGATCAAAAAGTTCTAAACGATAAGAAGCTACCGAAGATTGAGAAGATAGCACTTCTCAATGACGAGCTTCGTAAGAAACTAATTACTGGAGAGTTATTCAAAGCTGATAGTAAAGACAAAGCATTTATTACTAGAGGAGCTAGTGTATTTGCAAATGGTATGAATAGAATGCAGTTCTTAAATAATGTTGCTTTGTATAGAAATTTTACAGAAGATAACAATCCACATGGAGAAAGAGACTTTGGAAACTTTATGTATCAGAAAGAAAAGATTTTCTGGAAGATAGATTATAAAGATAATGCTATGATGTATCATAGTCCAGATGCATCTGATCCTAGTCAGACTATAAGAGTATTGACTATAATGAAAGCGAGTGAGTGGTAGTATGAATGATGTACAAAATTTTATTGATGAGTTAAAAAATGTCAGAAAACTTATTGAAGATCCTAGACCAAAGATCACTAAGTATGATGATGCTATCAATATGATAGAGAATATTATTGGTAAATATCAAGCTATCATTGATGAAAACGAAAGGGAAAACAATGAGCATAATGGGTAGAGCATTTCTTGACAATCAAGAACAAGCACATGATCGTATGGATTATTATTATGATCGTGAAAAGAAACTAAAAGATATTCTTACAAGTCTTGCCGAAGTCAAAAAGATTTTGGAAAGACAGCTCAAAGAAGTTACTGATGAGATAGATAAGTATGAGAATGAAAACTTTGAATCTATATCANTGAAAGAAGTTGAAGATGCTATTGAGCCAGTAGAAGTTCTAGGGCAGCCGAAAGGATAACTGCCCTAGTTTTTCTCAGAAGGAATTGAAAGTTATTTCGTAGCTTTACATTTTATGAAAATCAAGGTATTTTTTTGTATGGCTTATGCACTTACAGAAAAGTTCCAGAAACAGCTGATTTCTCAGTTCGTTGAGAAACGAAAGGAGCTGGGATTGACACAAAATGCTTTGGATAGAAAGATGAATGTCGCAATAGGACTTGTATCTAAGTGGGAAGTAGGAATCCGAAAACCATCTGGGTACTTGTTCTGTTGCTGGGCAGAAGCTCTTGAGTGTGAGCTGTGGCTAAAAAGAAAAAACTAATCAAGATACCTGGTTGGTGGTTTTTCAATAAGACACCAGAAGAAAAACAAGAGTATCAAAGATGTCATTGTGGTAAGATAGGAATTTACAGTAATGACTATATGCGTACATGGTTTTGTACCGAACACATGAATATGAAAGGAGATCCAAATGATGAGGATATCGCAAGAAAATCCACTTAAGATTAAGTATGTCCTGGAGTATGAGACTTCAGAAATACCAATGAATCCAGATTGGATTAAGAAAAAGATTGAGAATGTAACTAATACTATTAACAATCATTTTAAAAGAAATAAAATGAAAGGTCATAGAATATATATGAGAAAAGTTTATGACCAGACATAATACAAATCCAGATTACTATACCGAAAATAGATATCATCTCACAGATGTTATACTTGATTGGGATCTAAATTTTTTGGAAGCTAACATTGTAAAGTATGTTAAGAGACATACCAAGAAGAATGGAGAAGAAGATTTAATGAAAGCTGCTTGGTACTTAAACAAGTTATTGGAGAACAATTATGGTACAACACTTGAAGCAAATCTTGAATCGATTAGGGATAGTAAAAAGAAAGAAGATTGAAGATCCTATCGTATTGATAAGGAGGAAAANAAGATTTGTTACTAAACTAGCTTACAAGTATTTTACAATAGAAGAAGCTGTTGAGTTTGATAGATTGTACAATAGTAAGTATGTAAAAGATAACAAAAAAGTGTCAAATGTGGTAAGACTTTTGATGACTAAATACAAACAAGAAAGGGAACTATGGCGAAGAAGAACAAGATGAATACTTCTTTTATTATTCACGAAGATATGCAGCGTGAAGAAATGAAAGGACTTGGTGGTACAGATGCCAAAGAAATTGTAAATGGTAATTGGAAAGATCTGTGGGAGATCAAGACAGGTAAGAAAGCTCCTGTAGATCTATCAGATGTTTTACCAGTACAACTTGGTATCGTAACCGAAGATTTCAATCGAGAATGGTTTACAAAAGAAACACAAATTCAAGTACTTAAACCAGGTATTATACAATCTAAACTTGTAGAATTTTTGTATGCAAGTGTTGATGGTATTACAGATAGTGGTTGTATATTTGAAGCAAAGCATGTCAGCCCATTTTCGTTCAAAGATGTTACGCATAGATACTATCCTCAGATACAACATTATCTGATGGTTACAAGATTTCAGAAAGCGTATCTATCTGTATTGATTGGTAATTCTCAACACAAGATCTATGAGATTGAGAGAGATGATGAGTTCATCAAACAAATGTTTTATGCTGAGTGTATGTTTTGGAATTTTGTTATGACAAATGTACAGCCACCAGACTTTGTTGCTTTTGATCAGTTCAAAGGAGATGGTAAGATTGTTGAGAATAATTTAACAAGAATTTATTTAAATGGAGAACAAGCGTATGAGTTTGAATTACCCAATAGCAGCTGGTTACAAGAAACAGAACACTAGCAAGAATGCAGCTAATGACATAAACAAAAAGCTGCCATATTTGAGAACTAAAGTATTACAGATAATAAAGAATAAAGGTAGTTATGGAGCTACACCAGAAGAAGTAGCAGATCTACTGAATATTACAATATTATCAGTAAGACCAAGATTTACTGAGTTGAAAATCAGTAAGGATATAATTGATTCTGGAGTTACAAGAAAGAATCAGTTTAACAAAAATATAATCGTATGGAGGTACAATGAAAGGAACAGACAATCCAAATAAAATTATTTGGGATCAACTGAAAGTTACAGATCCTAAGTTTACAAAAAAGATTAACAAAGGATTTGGAGATATTACTTCGATAGATCCTATGTGGCAGATCGGTAAGATGACAGAAACCTTTGGACCTTGTGGTAAAGGTTGGGGTTTTGATGTGAGCTATGCTTACACAGATACTTATGTAGCTGCAGAAGTTAAGATTGTTTGGAAAGATCAAGATGATATCTGGTACAAGTATGGTCCAATATCATCTATGCAGAAACTATCTGTAGGTAAAACAAATCGTTTTGATGATGAAGCTAGTAAGAAAGCTATGACAGATGCTCTAACAAAAGGTTTGAGTTATCTGGGTATGTCAGCTGATGTATTCTTAGGATTGTTTGACAATAGTAAGTATGTACAGAAAGCTACAGCTGAGTATGAATCAAAAGCAAAGGAGCTAAAGAAAGATGAAACCTAGAATATATGTTTCTGGAACTATAGAGTTGAATGATAATGTTCATTCTAAGGTAAAGTTTAGTTTAGATACTGAAGCTGGTACTTGGCAACAATGGGGTAATACCAACGAGAGAATGTTTAAGACAGTTGATATTGCTACTAAGATGCAAGAAGCCATTATGGATTCAGAGTTAATAAATAATTTAGAGATAGGAGTAACTGATGATTAATAAAGTAATGTTGATTGGTAGAGTTGGCTCAGAGCCAGAAATCAAAGTAACTACAAAAGATGAAAAGTTTGCAAAGTTATCTTTGGCTACCAACAAAAGATACAAGGTAGGTCAGACTAACCAGGAGAAAACACAATGGCATATGATCAAAGTGTTTGATCCAAGACTAGCTGAGACTATCGAGAAGTATGTACACAAAGGTACTATGTTGTATGTTGAGGGCGAGATTGAGTATTCAAAGTATGCTGATTCTGAGGGCAATCAAAAGACTACAACAGAAATACTTGTACCAAAGTTTAGTGGTGTAATCAGAATGGTTGGAGAGAAAGCAACTGGTAGTAAACCAGCAGCTGCAAGTTCAACTGATAGTGTAGACGATATACCATTTTAAGAACACTCTACTGAATAATGAGGTAGCTCCTCATGGGTATCATAGTGCCTACTAAGAAACTATGTAGTAGAGCTAGGGGAGATAGTGGAAAATCTTAGATACAAATCTATCTTCCCCCAATGGTTTCTGCGTGGTTGCAGAAAGGAGTAGGAAAAGAGTTTTGGCTGCTTTTTCTACTGACATCTCAAATGCCAAAAGGAAAGGTAAACTAGAAAAAATTTTAACAATAATATAGAGATATTAGTTAATAATATTAATATGTGTGTGTGAGATTTGATTTAGTTGACTTTTTCATCGCTTCTTTAGGGGATTATGCGTAAATGCGTGTAATCCCCTTTTTTTTGGCTCTCAGCGAGTTTTTATGTTTCTTCGGTATGACTAGTCAAATCTAACCGAATTAGCTATTCTCTTTCCATTTTTGAGCTATTTTTTCGCCAGATCTTCCAGCTATATACCCTCCGACACCAATAGTTAGAAGATTCCACATTGGATCTGGTATACTTAGCGAAAGACTTGTACCGAATATAGCATTAGCGAAAGGAGCAATAATATAATTGTTAGCGATAACAATAATACAAATCCACATAAGAGCTGGCCGCCAAGTAGCAGTAAGCCAATGCTTAGATTCAGCTTCGGCTTTAATGATACTAGACTTTGCGATAAGTTCTTCATGCTCTCCATTTATAAGTTGTGTGTTAAGTTCATGCTTTAGTTTNTCTTTCATGTCTTTATCTGGTATTGCTTTATCAACAATACCACCGATCATCTTGGCTAAAGGACCAACTGTCGATAATAAAGGTAAAGGCATTAGATTATCCAGTTCCAGATAATCAGAAGTATAATTACTGCAACAGCACTAAAAAGAATTTTACCTCTTTTNTTTAAACCACTCCAGCTATCTTTGGCTTTCGCCCATAAATTACTAACCATATTCTTTCTCCAATCTACTCATAGAGATAAATTTACTATCTTGTATATGATTACTCCATATATCAAGTTCGACAATACCCCAGGACCACCCTGTCATATTGAGTTTTGCATATTCTTCTACATGATCTTGCGGCAAACTACAACCAACATTGACTATTCTTACCCATTGTGAATCGCCAATTTTGGGAGCTTTCCAATCNCTATGTTTATGTGTATGACCAAAAACAACATCATGTAGGGTATCATTTGCTACTTGTACTTCCCCATTTTTACCTCCATATTCTTTACCCATAATGTTCAAAGGAGCATGGACAAAACCAACTCCACCTATAAATTTAAACTCTCCATATTCTGTAGTAGTCCAACCTCTATCATGGAAAGTATCGTATAATGCTTTTTTCATTAGACCTTGTATTTCTGGAATCTTTTCTTCAAACTTATGTACTCTCATTTCATGATTACCAATAGTACAATGTCTAGGAATAGAATCATTCTTTAATGCTTTATTAAAAGTATCAATGGCATTTCTAAGAGAAAGTATATCAACCATAAAAGCATCTTTTAACTTGCCTTGTTGTGTATCATTCTTTTGGAAACTAGATAATGAATCGAAGCTCCCAAAATCTCCGATTTGAATTATATAATCTGGTTTAGATTTTCTTGCGTATTTACCTATCCAGGTAAGTCTTTCTTTAGATAGCTTTGGAGAATCGTGAACATCTCCTATTACTAACACTTTGTTTCCTTGAAACTTCATACATATTACACTTATGTACCTAGTGGTTTGTAGTATGGAATTTCAAAAGCATCAAACTCTATACAGTGTGCATCAAACTTTGTTCTATCTTTATATTCTTCAGATCTTTGTTCAAAGTTATTNAGAGCTGCAGCTTGTTGTTCTATACAATCAAAGTCTGTTGCATAAAGNTCAGCTTGATANCGAANACTTGGCATTTCTGGAGTGTGCATAAACAACACTAGCAACCAAACTTTCATTAATATTTATNTTCTATNATTTTATAGATCTTCATGTTACCCTCACTATCTGGTCTAAGTTCNGCAACNACTTGACCACATNTATATTGTATAACATTTTCTCTGNTTTNNCTAAGNTTTCTNTCAGCTTCACGCTTNGCTTTNAANCATTTTGATAANCCATCTGTCATCATATGACCATCAAGAGATCCATTAACAAACATACATAAAGCAAAAACTGTTTCAATGACCATTGGCTTCCCTCACTTTATCTTTTAATTTTTCTACATCATCTTGAAGTTTTGCTACTTGATCTTTTAGAAAATCAATATTTACTTTATTATGCATACCACCCTCAAGCTGTTCTGTATGTTTTTCTACTTGTCCAGCTATATGTTCTATCAACATAAATTGTTCATTATCTGCTGGTAAAGATCCCATTTCTCCCCTGGGCCATTTAATTCTAAACTCAGTATTTTTTTCTACATCAGCTACCATTAATTTTCCTTGTGTTTCAATATTATTTAGTCTTTCTATTATACCGAAGTATGCCCATACAGCTGTAGCTACAGCTCCAAGTAAACCTAAAAGATTTTTAAGAGGTAAACCTATTTCAGTTTTATCTGATACAGATGGCATTTACTGACAATCGCAATCTTCTTTATTTAGTTCGCAATCACATTTAGGATTATAAAGCATCTAGTTCCTCTTGTGTTGGTTGAGCTTTATCAGTTGCTCTCCACTCTTTTATGTATAATCCTTTTTCATCTAAATCATCAAAGATAATAACTTCTTCAAGCCAATCAGGAGTTCTACCTAAATATGTTTTTATTTTTTCATGTATTTCAGCCATTAGTTTATTCTCCACCCCTCCCAATAAGTCATAATAGGATTTTGACCTCCTTGCCAAAAAGGTTGATTATTGTCAGACCTATCGCAATATACTTTCATTATTAATTCATCATTTTGATTGAGTGGTAAAGTTCCACTATTACATAAATTCATTTTTCTAAATCTACTGTTTTTACTATTAAAGTTAGTTCTTAATTTTGGGTCAGATGCACTTCCTATATATATTCCAGCGTTCCATTCTAAACCCTCGTTATCTGTTCCAGCTTCCATAGCAACATTAAATATAAAGAAATACTGACCTGTTGATGGAACTACATACTTATAGGTAGAAGTATTATAATTATTTCCATTATCATAATCCTCATTACTTAAAGCAAGTGTTGTAACAGTTGCATCACTAAAAGTATGATTACCACTATGTCTTGTTGCTTTGAAACCAGTTGTACTCCAAAATCCAAAAGATGTACTTGATATACCAGTTAGAGCTGAGCCATCTACTGCCGCCAAAGCTCCGCTAATAGAACTTCCTTTTACTTTAATTAAACTCATGGTTTACTCCATACTGNATGTGTTAANTTACCTTNCTCATCTCTAGCAAGTAAATCGTCATAGTCTGCTTCAGAATAATCTTGTGGTATATNTCTCATANTTTGTCTGTAAGTTTTCATTTCATCANNCATNNNNTTATCTGACATAGCAAGATAATCTGTTTCAGAAAGTTTTTGATTTCTTATTTTTCTTATTTCAGCAAGTTGTCTTGTTGGTTTTGCATTATTCCAAGCTGTTTGTTGAGCATCAAATTCAGCTTGTTCTTCTGCTGTCATTGGTCTGCTCACTCCATTTATATTTACATTTGTCATGTTACTATTCCATAAATTGCAAAAGAAAGACTATCAAAAGTACCAGCACTTGTGAAAAATCTTACTCCTGTTATTGCTGTGGTTGAGTTCCATTCTAAAGTTCCATGACCATTAAAACCATAATTACCAGTTCTTCTACCACCACCAGCAAAAACTAATCTTTTCTTTAGAGTTGTACCAGCTGGATTGTATAAAGTACCCTCCCATGCAAAATGTTCATCAGCATCATGTCTAACAGTTTCTCCTGTTATTTTACCATAATCATTTAAGCCAGACCAAGATGAGCCTTGACCATCTGTATTAAAACCAACGCCAGCATATTGATATGAATTACTACCAGATTCAACATAACCACTTCCTCCAGTTAGCCATCTTAATCNTACTTCAGAATCTTGACTTGTATTCCAATCGTATAAAAATATTTTATANATTTTATAAGTTGAGCTAAATTTATTTGTTAATGCTACATATGCATCGCCAGAACTTACACTACCAGAATGTATTTTTACTAAATTACCACTAGGAGTATCNATAAAACTTAAATTACCAGAACTATCTGTNTGNANNATNTTATNNGNTGCTGGAGNAGTAGTAGGTAAAGTTAATGTATAGCTTTGACCAGCACTATGAGCTGGAGATTTAATTTTAACTCCATGACTATTTTGTGAACAGTTTAACTGTAGAGTACCATCAGTTGTACCATCTCCTTTTATCTGTAATCCAGCTGAGCTAGAAGTAGAAACAAAATTAGTTTTATCCTTTGTGATTGAATTATCAGCTGGAGTAAAAGCTACTCCAGTTCCATAATGCATAATAAAATCACAAGTNTTNCTNCNNGTAGGAGAAAAGTTAAATACTATGTTTGTNCCAGATACCGAAAAATTACCTTGTTGTACTACACCATCTATAGANATNAGTATGGCATTACTGCTTATAGGAGTAAATGCTGCACTATCTTTTGTTAAGGCATAAGTAGTACCACCATTAAATGTAATATTATCTAGTTTAGATATATTATCTACTTGTTCTAAACCTCTTCCTAAATAACTCATAATGCGTCTATCTCCGATTGTGTTGGAGCATCTAATCCATCAACATTCCAACTTACTAAATAATCGTTGTTAAGTTTTACTTTCCCTGTTGGTGGTGTTTTTAAATCATTTTGCAAAACATAATTTTCTAGTTCATCATAATAATTTTTTGAATTATTTTCTAAATACAATTTTATTTTTTGATTTAATGTACTCATGATTGTTTATAACCTCCCCACCATGTTCTTTCTTCGTAAGGAGAATCTCCAGATTTACCTAAAAATAGAGGTGAGCCTTGGTCAATACTATTTCTAGCATATACTTCTATGTAATCTCCAACTGATAAATCTAATGATAATGTTCCTGTTACAGAATAATAGTCGTTACCTTGTTCATTATTTGGACCAGAGAACATATAAAGACTACTTCCATTTTTATAAATGTATGCTCTTGGATTTCTTACTCCAAAACTTCCTGTTGTTGATAAAGTAACATGAATATAAAAATTATATTTTCCAGCTTTACCAGATGGAACTGTAAATTTATCAGAAGCAAAAGCACTATCAGTATCATAGACTTCATTCCAAGTTACTTTTGTTTTTGTATTATCTGATACTGTTTGATTTGATGTTTTTCCTACATAGAAAGCTGGTGTATTATTTTCTCCAGCTCCAGTTACAGTACCAGTAAAGGTAAAGTTTTGTGCTAGGTCAATAGAACTAGGTAATAATTTAGTAAAAGGCATTAACTACTCTCCTTTGGATATTTTGTTTTTATTTCTTGTCTTAATTTTGCTATTGCATCAAACTCAGAACTATCTCCAGCTTCTTTCTTAAATATTGCATCTGCAATATCTGATAAGCTAGGATATTCTGATACTCTATTACTTATAGCTTCAGCATTGTTTTTAAGTTTTGATGCTTCTTCATTTAGAGCGTTTAGTTGTTCATCAGTAGGTTTTGCTTTTTCAGAACTTATGTTCCAATATTTAATATAAGGATTTGAAATGTTATCATTATAGTCGTCCCATAAAACAACTTCTTTATCCCAATCTGGTGTTCTACCTAAATATGCTATTATTTTTTTATCTAAATTGTCCATTTATTTCCTATGGTAAATTCTTAGTTGCAAGTTTAAAAATTCTATAGTGTCCATTTTCTATAGTTCTATTTGACCCATGATTATGTTTGGCTTGAAGTTCAAAATAATTATTGTTTTGGTTTCCAACTGTTCCAACAAAAGCACCAGTAACCCAAGGGTTTTGACTATTTGATGACATGATATGCTGACCAACAATATAACTTGTATCTTGATGACTACTGTAAACATAAGCAGTAACTCCTTCTCCGTCATTCATTCCAGCTATATTAAAAATAAATTGCATATAATAATAACCTTGTTCTCCAGGTGTTATTCTTCCAGTTGGAGAAACAGAAATTGTGCCAGTTCTTTGATTACTTTCTGAAGTAGACGCACTAGAAAAACCAGAAATTCTTGTTTGTGTATTAGGAGCAACACTTTGATCATTACTCCAGCCAAAAGAAAATGCAAAAGGTGAATTAATATTTACTAACCATTCATGATCTATTCGTTTTAATGTACCATCATCACTCATTACGAACTCATCAGTTTTTTGAGGTGTTGCACTTAGTTCTGTTGCACCAGTAATACTAGTTACATCAAAACCAGCAACAGTTTTAAAAGTATTATCTCCAGCTAAAAATGTAGAAGAAGATTTTGTACCAGTTGCAGAAAGTTTATCTAAACCAATACTTCCAGCTAAAGCATCAGCAGTAACTGTACCTGTTGCTGGAGTTTGAGTATTCACTGCTTTTCCTAGATAGTGAATTTCAACTATGTCAGAACTGACAAGCGTACCTCCTAGTGTAATTCTAGTAGAAGTTGTAAGACTAAGATTTGTTGTATCTTGTTTTACAAAGTTTACGAATACGATTACATCAGCAATAGAACTAATAGCATGGTCTAAATCTACATAGTTATTAGTAGAAGAAGTTACTCTTTGTTTAGCTGTGGTTATAAATCCACTTTGAGGAGGTGTACCTAAATATCCCATATTATGCTACATCTGTTAATAGTGAAACAATTACATCAGCATTTCCGCTTGAGTTATCACTTTTTGCTTTAATACTGCCACCACTAGGAATTACTATTTTTCCTTGTACACATTCAATAGAACTACCAACTGGTAATGGAGCTCCTTTAACAATATATCTATCGTTTGATCCATCATTTAATACAGCGTCTACATTTATAGATGCAGTACCAGTATTAGATATCAACAAACCTATGACAATTTGTTTATTTGACGTTGTACTTACAACAGTAGTTAAAGAGTTATTTGATAAACTTGCATCTGCTTGACCAAAATTATTTGCCATAATATCTCTCCTAACCTAACGCTATCGCAAATGGTATACTATTATCAGTTGCGGCTATCGTCAATGTTTCATTACCACCATCACTGCCCTCAGTGAAAGTTACATTTGATCCAGCAACAAGTTTACCATTTAGGAAACCAGCTGTTGTATCATTAGCAGATACTTTTGTTTTTACATCAGTATCAGCTGTAATAGTCTGCCATGCAGAGCCATCATAATATTTTAATGTATTTGAGGTTGTGTTAAATGCTAAATCACCAGCATCAAGACTAGAACTAGGATCACTAGAATCTACTCTATATCTTTCAGCAAAACTATTTACTCCAGTTATATTTGAAGCAGTTGTATTTACATTCGATATACTTCCAGCTACTGTGCTAATATTAGAATTAGCTCCAGCTACCGTATTGACATTAGATATATTGCTAGCAACAGTATTGACATTACTAATTGATCCAGCAACATTACCAATATCAGTACCATCTGCAGCAACAGTAGTAACATTACTAGCTATTCCAGCTACAGTAGTTACATCAGAACTAACACCAGCAACCGAAGTTACATTAGAAGCTATTCCAGCAACAGTTGTTACATTGCTAGATATACCAGCAACAGTATTAATATTTGTTTGGTTACTTGCAGAAACTGTAACTGTTTGCCATGCTGATCCTGTCCAAACTTTTGTAGCATTTGCAGTCGTATCAAAAAATAAGGCTCCTGTAACAAGAGCATCACCATCATTATCTGTAGATGGCTCAGAAGATTTAGCTCCTAAGTATCTATCATCAAAAGAATCAAAACTATTGGCTGCCGAAGTGGCTGAATTTGCACTAGCTGTAGCACTATTTGCACTTGCATTTGCAGAATTTGCACTGGCAGTTGCACTATTTGCCGAAGCAGTTGCACTTGAGGCTGCATTTGTTGCACTAGTAGTTGCACTAGCGGCATCAACAAGTAAAGACCATTTAGCAGAATCAGTATTAGTTGTTAATGGTTGTGATCCTGAACTTGTATGAGATGTTAATGCTATAAATATGTTATTTGTGCTAGTATCTTTTACAATATCTCTTTGCACATAAGATGTAGAAGCTGACCAATCTCCTTTAAATGTACCTATTTCTTGTGAAAATTCTAATCCATCTCCAGCAGAATTAACTGTTAATAATTTGTTAGCAACTAATTCAGGAAATGTTAAACCAAATGCTGTAGATGTAGATGAAGATGCTTTTGGACTTAAATTAATTTTTACTTCTGCCTGTTGTAATAATGCAACAATTTTATCTAATTCTGTATTAAGAGTTTCTATAGGAAATGTGCCAGAAGTAGGAAAATCAGTAGTTCTTTCTAAAGATAAGTTTCTTTGTATAGTATATTTATCACCAGCTGTAGCACCTGATCCTAGTGTAATGCTGCCACCTCCAGATTCTCCAGCTCCAGAAACAGAGTATTGAGATACAGAAGATGGGTTAGAAGCTAAAGATAATGTAGTATCTACACCACCAGCATTAGTATGTACTACTAATAAATCTGCATCTGCAAAAAACTCAAAAGGTACAGTAAATTGTGTTTGGCTACTAGTAGCTGTATACTGTATTCTAGCACTAGTATTTGATATAGTTATACTCATCTAAGAACTTCCTTCTCCATTTCGTCAAATAATGAATCAAGAAACCATACATTCTGAAAAGGTACAAGTCTACGCACATTTCTAGCAGTGTGATGATTGTACTTACCACTACCCCATGTCCACATAATATCTCCTATATTAGCTAGTTGTGATGTAGTTGGGCCGAGTACATCAGGTATAGGATTATTAAATACATCTCTATATGTACCGTATGGTTTTTTAGCTCCAAGCAAAGGTCTAAGACCTATTTCATTATTACCTAATCTTTCTATAGCATTATTTATATCTGAATAAATACCACCTAATCCTGATCTATCAAATGCATCTACAATCTTTTGACCAAAAGGTTTTTTGCTATAATCTCTGTTAAATGCTCTTTGTCTAAATGCATCAACACCAGCACCAGCTGCCATTAATAATAAAACTCCTGTAAAGAAGTTTGCATCTTTTTCTTGTAAACCACGCATTAACATTCTTTGTGTAGAAGCCATACCGAACTTTTTAAATTGCGTAAGAACACCACCTATTTCTGTATTTGCCCAAAGAGGCACATCTCCTTTACTTGGTGTTACAATATCTATGTTAGCTTGTTTACCTATAGCATTATGATATGCGTCAGCTGCAGCTTTATCTGTCCATTCATCTGTGTTAGCAACTCTTAATTGTTTGTATGTATCACCATTAGATGTCCACTTTCTAGCATTTTTACCATATCCATATTTTTTATATTGATCGTAAATTCTTTTACCCATAGCATCATCAATACCCATATTTCTTAATCTAGCTTTATTTACTTTTGTAATTTTGCCAGTAAGTATTTGTTTTTCTATAGACTCAATCATTCTAGTACCATTAAATAAAGAAGCCATATTTTTTACAGCAGTGTTCCAAGGGTTGCTTAAATTTAAATATGTAAAATATAAATTACCTATGCTGCTAGTACCTCTTTCAAATTTGTTAAATACACCAAATGCATCATCAATACCGTACATAGCCATAGCTCTTGTACTTGCAAACATATCCATAGCTTCTCCACCAAGCTGTGTAGTTTTTAAATTCATTTTGTATATTTCTTTAAAATAACCACTAGTCATTAAATCCCAAGATATACGCATAGTTTTACCCATGCCATTAATCATAACCAATCTAGCAGTATCTACTACTTGTGCTATGCCTGTAAGCATAGTCATTGAGTTATACAATTTCATAAGTCTTATACCTCGACTTATATTTCTATTTGGATCATCAGCTAAACCGTATGTACCTCTAAGTAAATGTATAGAAGAGTCTAAATCTTTTAATATTTGATTTTTTTGTACTTGTAGTTTTTCACCTTTTTTAGTGTTTACACCACCAGCTGCAGATATAGCTTCATCATATAATTCTGATATTTGTTGTATTCCTAACTGTGTATTTCTACCACCAACAATACTAGTACCATAACCCATAGGATCACCAAATACTTTTGTTATTTCTATGTCAGGTATAGTTTGATTAAAATATAATTTGTTAAGTGTAGCTACATCTTTTTCTATAAAACCAGCATTAGCTAATATTCTATAATCTATATTTAAAGTTCTGTTTTTAAATCTTGCAGATATTTTATTTATTTTTTCTACAAATCCATTTATGTCTGCTACATTACCTGTTTTTGCCATAGCAGCTATTTCTTCAGTTATATTAGGCATAGCAATAACTGGTTGGTATTGTTTAAAACCTTCTGCTATATCGTCTATTTCATCTTGTCTAATATTTTTATTACTCTTTCTAAGAGCTTCACCTAATACTTTTTTAAATCCTTCAAAGTTAGCATCAATAGCATCTCTTTTATAAACAATATTGGTATAGTTATTTTTAATTAACGATCCATTTTCTTTTACATAATCTAATCGTTTTTGTAATTTAGCTCTAGTTAATATAAATTCTTGTTTTCTTTTTACATTTTTTGTATTTGCAATAATTGTATCTAAAGTATTTAATTGTCTTGTAAGAGATGTTTCTACAATTTTTAAACTGTCATATTCCTTACCAATAGTTTTATAAAAATCATCTATTGCTCTAGAAGCTAATATTACTTCATCATCAAATACTTCATTGCTACCATATTTTTGACCCATTCTATAATCAAATATTTTTTCTCTAAATTCTCTAGGTGTCATAACACCTTTACTTCTATTAAATTTAGTATTGAAAGCTCTATCAAAAAAGTTTTGTGCAGATTCTCCCATTTTTACTAAATAAGAATTATAGGCCAGTTCCATTTTTTTAGTAGTATCTATAACTAATGGAGCATATCTCATTTTAATTTTTCTTTCTATGCTAGGAGCAGTTACAATATCTTTAAAATTTTTCTTTTGGAATAAAGCTCCTTCTAATAATGTTTCCATCATTTCTTGTGCTTCTGATATTCCATTTTTTAAAACTCTAAACACAGGATTAAATGGCCCTTGTTCTCCAAATATACCTAAACCAGTTGGTTGTATTTGATTTAAGTCTTGATAGTCAGCTTCAGTTTTTAATTTACTACCTCTTGGACTAGCAGCTCCTACTGTTGCTGCATTATTAAATACTTCATCATCTGCTCTATCATACATGTCAGCATACTTATCAAATTTTTTAGCAGACTTACCATTAGGTATATTAGGAAATAATGCTGGCACAATAAATCCAGCAGCTGTTATTAAAGCTCCTTCTGTAGTAGTTCTTTCATCAGTAAGACCTTGTTTAATAGCTTCTTCTCCACCAATCAAACCTCCACCAGCTGCCATTCTTTTCATTCTATTACCTTGTATGACTATGCTACCAGCTTTAGTAAATAAAAATAAACTTGATGGGTCTAATATTCCACCTAATATTCTACCAATAATATAAGATGGATCGCCATTTATAGCTTTCATTTTTGTTTTAAATCTATCTAATAAATATGTACTATGTTCTTTACTTTTAGAATGTAAAAACTGTCCTATAAAAGGTTTATAGGGTTGTAGTTGTGGATCATAGTATGGATCATAATTGTTATCTACTTTGTAATGTGGACTATCATTATAAACAGTATTGATTATAAATTTACTACCAATAGCTATTAAATTTTCATCACCAAATCCTCTACCAAAGTTTACAATATTATCATAAACAGTATTTTCATTTTCTTTAATATTTTGACTGCCATGAGGTTGATATATTTGACCTGAAGCAGTGTATACATCAGCCATTATTTTATCTCTGGAACTTCAATTATTGGTTGGTTTTGGTTTGGATCAAGTGATGGTAATGCACCATTATCTAAATCTCTTATATCAAATTCTTTTTCTGGTAAGTATGCAAATGCTCCTTTACCTTCTACCCATTGTAATAAATTTAATTTATTTTCTTGAAATCTACCATAATATTGTGGCGAGTTTCTACCATCAGTATAAAATTCTTGTAACATAGTTGGCGTATCAGTTTCATAATTTGCATATGCTTTTAGCTCTCCAAGTGCAGCCATTCTTTCATCTTTAGTTGTAGCCGCTAAACCTCTTTTTACTGCATCTTTAAATCTTGGACCAATAAAACTATTTGTATCTTCTCCAAAACCACTAAAATAACTCATATCCATAAGTGTTAATAATAAAAAAGCATTTTGTGGTTTGTTTAAATCTTCTCCAAAAAAATCTACTAATTCATTTTTTTTAATATTTAAATATTCTAATGCTACTTTTCTAGAAGTTCCTTGATCTAGTTTTTCACCAGCAAACAAACCATCTATATTTACATTGTATTTTTCTAATGCTTCTATTACAAATTTATCACCAAGAGATAATCCATATCCTATTGTTGGATCATTTCTATATGTGCCATCATCATTTTTTTGTGATAAAAATTGTCTTATTTGTTTTTCACTTGCTCCTGAATTAACTAAATTTAAATATGCGTTATTTGGTGCATATATTGTATCATGATGTCCACCTTCATTTCTCATAACAAAAGACATAAAAAAGTTACTAGTAAACATTTCTTGATTTTGATATTCTACATATCCAGCATAATCATCAAGAGCTGATTCACTACCATATACTCTAGCTCTTTCATTTAATAAAAAATCTAATTGTGCTTTTTGTACTAGCTCATCTATTCTAATACCTTCACTTCTATCATCTACACTAAATATATTTCTAATAGCAAAGTTTAATAAATTTTTATCTTCTGTACTTTCACCAATATATTGTTTTATTCTATCTATTGCTTTTTTATCCATTTGTTGAAATGCTAATATAAAATCGTGAAAACTATTTACATAACCATTAATTGTAGGATTAGCGTCAAGTATATCTCGTATATCTTGTGGTAAATATGATTTACTTAAATTAAATGAATCTTTGTATGTTTTTTGTTTCATATTTTGTAATGTTAAATTTTGACTAAATACAGGACTATGATGTGTAGGTCTAAAATTTACTTTAGTATTTTGTGGAGATACAGTAGAAAATACACCATCTCCATCAAAATCTATTTGCATATGATATGTAGGGAATTTGTTTCCTGATTGTTCATCATACAATAATCTTATTCTTCCTTGATTTAACATTGAATATAAATTTGGTAAATTAGAAAAATCATCATCTATTCCATATTCATTTCTTTGACTATCAGACATAGATACAAATCTATTTTGTAATGTAAAAACTATGTCATCATTAATCATTGATGGTGTAAAACCAAATTGATTATAATGTGTATATACGTCGTATTTTTCTACCATATTTTCCAGTTGTATCCGTTGTTTTTAAAATCTTCCATTATTAATGGTAACACTTGTTCTAGATGATGTTTTACAGAATCTTCAGTAACACTTGCACTATCTTTAAACATATTGGGTAAATAAATATTTAATAAAGGTCTAATAACTTCTTGTACTCTTCTTTGATCTACTAATACACTATCTATTTGACCATCTCCTAATACTGATTGTACTTGACCAGTAGATAGTTCATTAAATAAACTTGCTTGGAATGGACTTATCAAATCCATTTTTTGATATTTTGTAATATATTCATTAACCATTTCAGTTAAATTTATACCACCTTCTGTTTCATCTTCATTACCATAGTAAATAAAATTATCTAGTTCTGTTAATATTTCTTGTCTTTGTGTAACTGTTTGTGTTTTTAAACTGTCAAAAAAACTATTAGCTACATCTTCTCTAGATACTTGACTAGTGTTTATTGATCTTAATTTATGATATTCAGATAATTTTAAAATTTTTGCTTTATTTTCGTTTGATAATCCTTTGAACATATATTCAAAACCATTTTCATTTATAAAATAATGTACCATGTATGCTGCTTTATCTAGTTTATCTAAACTTTCTTCACTTGTAGTATCTGTCATAGAAATAGTATCATTTAAAAAATCTGTTATTGCTGGTATTTCTTCATTAAATTGACTAGCATATGCAACTATTGCATTAAATTGTTGTGAAGCTACAATATTTTTATTTTCATCTCTTATTTTTTCACCATTATCATCATATGTAAATATATCTATTTTACCTGTGCTAATGTCTCTTAGTTCTTCTGCACTAAACATTAACTTCATATGTGTATTTATTATTAAAGGTTTTAGTTCTGCTGGTGTATCAATACCTAAAGCATCTAAATATCCTTTACTTTCTAATAATTGATATGTTTCTGTTGCTGTTTGATTAACACCCATTATTTCAGTACCACCAATCATTTTAGGTAAAAATTTATCAACATTATCTAAAAGTATTTTACCAGCATAAAAAGTATTTTTATATTTTATACCAGCAGCTTCATCTAATCCTAAATTAACAATATCAGCATTTAATCTATCTTCATTATAGCTCACATACTTTTCTGGTGATTTTATAAAACCATTTAAATTTCTTTGATGTGTTTGATTTTTTTCTGTAACTGAATTTAACTGATATTTAGCTAATTGTTTTTTATACATACCAGTATGTGCTTCTGCAAAAGAACTAGCATTTTTAATTATTTCTGCTCTTTCTTCTGTTGTTGATCCTATAAATGTAGCAGCGCCATCTCTTAAATCTATTTGTGGATTTTTCATATATTCTTCATTTAACATTTTAGTTATATTACTATTAAGTTCTGTAAGAATATCTGCACCTACTGTGTACTCAAATCCACCTTCTTCTATTTCTAATACAGCAATATCAATCATATTTTTTATTTTTGTATTTATTCTTGCTTGTTCAAAAGATAGTTTCATACCTCTAAGAAATTCTTCTGGTGTATCCATTTGACTTCTTTCTTCAGGATATGCAGTATTATATCTTTCTAAATAATCTTTATATATTTCTGATAGCTGTGCATCAAATACATCTTTTTTGTATACATCTATTTTATTTGCAAGATTACCAGATTTTAAATCTACATCATCTCCAAACTCTATAAGATTATACATATCATTTACTGTTTTTTCATTAAATCCTTGTACTCTTGCCTTGTGTAAATTTTCTGCTTCTAAAAAATCTAACTTTATTCTTCTATCAAATATTCTTTCTCCTTCTGTACCAGCCATGCTACCAGCCATACTTTTTGTCCAACTCTTGTATCTAACTGGTGCTTTATCTACTAAGGTATCAATATACTCTCCAGCTTTTTGTATAAACATATTTGGATTATCAAAATATTCTCTACCTATTTCATTAATGTATGCTCTAGTTTGTATTTCTAAATCAGCTTTGTATTTACCTTCTTGTAATGTTGCTTGTCTTTTAGCAAAAAAATCTAATTTTTCTGTAGCTACTTCTGCAATAGTAGTAATAGGATTACCACCGTATGCTGGTACTACACCCATTCTATTAGCTACTGAAGAAGCAGTAGTTATAGTTGTTCTTTCTCCTTTAGTTAATGCCATTATTCACCACTTCCATATGTTGTGTCATAGTTTACTGCAAAAGGTTTTGATTTTCTTTTTGGCTCTTTATAGTATTTATAATTAGCATAACCAGTTGTAAGCTCAGTAATTACAGATACATAACCACCAAATATTAAATCATTTTCTTTATATTTATTTTCTGCAATCATAGATGTATATTTATTATCTATGTTTTTACCCATCAGTCTTATGTTAGCTATATCTTTTTGTGCTTTCTTTTTTGCTACATTATTTATATTTAAAAAACTTCTACTATCATCACTAAATCCAGCAATAGATTGATATGCTAAGTTATTAGCTAATGCATTTTGTAACATTTCTTCTCTTGCATTTTCTTCTTCTAATGCTCTAAGTCTAGCCATTCTTCTTTCTGTTTCTATTCTGTAGTTTTCTCTAGCCATTGCAGCTCTTTGAGACTGTATGTTTGCCATAGTTCCTACAGAACTACTAACACTAGCAAGTGCAAATAATGTTGATGCTTCAACTCCACTCATGCAAATTGTACCTCCATAGCTATTCCTAATACTTTTAATGGTAAAGGATCGTTTTGTGAAATAGTAATTGTAGGACTTTTACTATATCCTAAAAAATTAAATTCTTTTTTTTCTGTTATCGGTGTCAAATCTGTTCCAGCTGTAAAGTTTACTTGTTGTATTACTAATTCTTTTGCTGATAAATCTTGTGCTTTCATAGTTATATCTAAACCACCAGATATATCTATTATAGCTTTATTAACTCTTTTTGGTTGACCAGTCAAAGGTCCACTATCTATTTCTTTATCTATTGGCATAGTTTCTAATATAGGTGTAAAATTAAATCCTACACGAACACCAGTAGGAAAAGGTGCTGATGTAAGAGTAATTCTACTATTAGAATCTACTGTAAATTCACCTAATGATCCATTACCAAATACTGCAAATACTTTATCTGTATTGTCATAGATAGCATTTACTGTATGCATAAATCCATCTACTATTGTAATGGCAGCATTATCTGATGGTGTTGCTGCAAGATTTTTATTTAATTGTAAATCAAATCCAGCAGAAGTTTGTGTAACAGCAGTTATTGTATATTCTGTTGCATTTCCAGCTATAGTAAAAGTTTCTTGTATTGCTGGTGCAGTAGTAAATCCATCTGTTGATAAAGTGTTACCAGATTGTGAGCCACCATTTACTAGAGGTGTACCTTTCTGAAATACAGTAGTTGTAGTAGAACAGTCTAGTGTAATGCTATCATCATTAGCAAATTTTTCTAATAAATATTTTGTACCACTAGGCATAACTCTTTTTACCACTACAAATAATTTATCATTTAGAGCTGTAATACTATGAAATTTATCTCCATCTTGTGTTTCATACATTGTCCAACCAGCAATCTTTTCATCTCTAATACTATGAAAGACTGCTATTTTACCATTATGTGTTGTGCCACTGTTTAAGAAAAAAGCAAACTGTTCTGGTTTTATTTCATTACCTGTAATCATTGATAATTGTTTAGGTGTATCAATTAAATGAGAAGCTAATACAGATACACTTGTTGATCTATATGCTTGTTCTACATCTGAAAATACATATTCTCTAATTGATTTACCATTCTTTTGACTAAACAAAGAAGCACCGTCAAAAGGTATTGGGTTAGCTCTATTGCAGCCATAAGGTGTTTGTCTTAAAAAAGATATACTACTTGGTGTTATAGCAGCCGATTGAGAAGATACAGGTACAAAGAACTCTCCACTATCTGTAAAGATTTGTAAGTTTCTTGATGATACTAGATGTCTTATTTCATTTACAGTATCACCAGTAATAGATACGTTTATACCTTCATTTGCTAATCCTGTTCCTAAATCAAAATTAAAATATCCTCCTATTTGACTTGCAACAACTGCTGAAGGTTTATCTCTAGCTCCAGCAAACCAAAGTCTATTATCATGGAATGACACAGCTTGTGGGAATCCCCTTACACTAGATAGTAATTGTTCTGCCCAATCTGCTTCTGCACTTGTTCCAGCAAGTGTTTCTACTATTGTTATTGTAACTTGTGTTGCACTTGTAAACCCAGTAATCTTAACTTGTTTACCACCTATTTTTAAATATGTACCATTATGTCCTGATACAAAAGCATCAGCACTAGCAGTCAAAGTAACACCAGTACCACTTGTAGCTGCTGGTGTAACTGTAATTGTACTATCTGCATATTTATAAAATGGTTGTGTAGTTTTATTTACACCACCTACTGTAACAGAATCATCTTCTTCAAATGCAAATGCACTTACAACAAATGTACTAGCAGAAGTTCTTTTAATTTGTCTAATAGGATTATCTCTATGACAAATAAATACAGTATCTCCAAACTGTGCAAAGTTTAATTCAAATAGCTGTGCAGTAGTCCAATTACAATTAGAAGTAATGTTAGATTGTATTGCTGATCCACTAGAGTTGTATACATCTAATCTATTGTTAGATAAAACAAATAAAGCTACTTCATCATTAGAAAATATAAATGGTATTAGTCTACATTCTGCTGGTAAGGTAGCCATATATTCTGTAGCTGGTCTACGCATTACTCCACCTTCATCAAGAAGATACCAGTTTCTTACTTGTTTACCACCTTCAAAATATGCTTTGGCATCTGTTCTAGCATTTAAGAGATTGTTTATTTCTCCAGCAGAAAAATTTGTATATACTTGTCTTACTTTTCTCGGCATTATGACTGAACAAGTCCACTACGACTGCTTCTCCTATCTGTAATAAATCGATTAGTAGACAGCGTTTTTGTTGTAGTTTCCTGTGAGTCAGTATTTTTAGCTATAAGTAATTGTCTTTCAGAAAGTTGGTCAAACTCTCTAACCATAGCTGCATCTCTTGCTATACTACCAGCAAAGATACTAGCTAGTTTATATTCTATAGCTAAACGAAAATGAGGTGGGAAATGATCCTCGTTCTGTCTAAAGATATAATCCATTATTACTGTACTGTTTTGACCAAAACCATTTAAGTAAACTTTATCTTCATATCTTTGATATGTAAGTAATGCATCATTACAAGTTATTGCTATAATTTTTAAACACTGTGGATTAGCTGGAATTTGATATGCGTATTCAAATCTACCAGCTGGTGCATCAGCTAGTAATGATAACTGTTTTTGTCCTGTAGCAAATCTCCAGTTTGATCTTACTAGAGTAGATTCTACTATTTCTTCGTATATTGTATTTGTTGTTAATGCTTCTGTAGTACCATCAGTAAATGATGAAATGGGATTTGCTCCTATCATTATTAATGCTCTTGAAGCTATATCTACTTTTGTTACTGCCATATTAAGCTCTTTGTCTTAATTGTACTCCACCTTCAATATTAGGAATAATAATAGATAAATTTTTACCAGTAATATTAGATATTTTATATTTTTTTGCTAAACCCATTACTACATCTTTAAATTCTTTACTTCTTGCTTTTGGATCACTAGAATCTATAATACTATCTAATACTGCTAATTGTGTTCTAACATCATCAATTTCTTTTTCAGATAATTGTTTTGCACTAAATACAACATTAGCATTTTTATCTCTATAAGTTGTAGAAAATCTACCATCACTCATTCTTGTAACATTATATTCTTGTTCTGGTTTTGCATTAGATTTTGTTAATGATGAAGCTAATCCTAACGCACCAGCAACTCCAGCTACAGCTGCAATATTTCTACCAGAAACAAATCCTCCAGTAGCTTTATTTATATCTTTTAAAGATTCAGTAGCTGCTATTCCAGCAGGACTTCTTGTTGCTTTTGATATTGTTTCTTTTGTTGCTTTTACAGCTTTTTTACCTACTTGTGTTGCAGTTGCTCCAGCTCCTACTACTGCATCAGGTGTATTTATAATTCTTCTTGTTGTTTTATCTGCTTGTATTGCAGCTTCATTTGGGTTTGGTGAAGCTTTTGCTTTATCTAATTCTTTATTAACTAGTTTTTTTTTAACTCTACGACCTTTAGTATCAAGGTTTTTTTTCTTTTTTTTGGCTACATTAATAGCTTTACCTACTACTTTAGTTGCTCCTTTAATTAAACTTCCAGCTATTGCCATTATATCTCCATATTTAAGTGGGGGTAAAAACCCCCACCATTAGTAGTAATTATGAAAGTAAAGCAGTTCTAACTTGAGTAGCGCTTGCTGTAGTTACGATTAACATATCTACTACACCATTCGAGCCACCACTGTTTACTATGATTACATCTCCAGCTGTCAATTCAGTTGTAGATAGTAAAAAGTACTCGTTGTCGTCTATTGTACCTATTGCGTCGCCATCAGCGTAGTACCACATGCTGTTGGTATCTCCCATTTGAGAGATTTTTTTAATAGGGTTTGCTAAAGCGTATGCCATATCTATCTCCTATTCCGCACACTTCTGTACTCTGATACCGTTATCGTCAATCAGTATTGATCCCATACTTAAGTATGAAGTCATTAAGTGAGAGACTTTTTCAGGTATATAGTTAACTTCTGTTCTAACTTCTGATCCAATACCTAGACCCATTGATGACTTGTGCCAACAAACTGTGTGTCTATCAGTTGATCCTGATGTATCTAGACCTGAGAAAACGAATGTTAAGAAACCTAAGAATCTCTTAGCTGTGTAGTTCATACCAGCATAAGGTAATTCTGAGTTTCCTAAGTACTCACTTCTTGTCCATTGATCATCAGATAATAAGTCAGACCATTGCTTTGGACCGATTGCCCAATATCTTTGGTTGTCATCTGGCACAGAATTTGTACCGAATAACGCTTGCATATCTTTAAACTTATCGACATTCATGTCAGTAGCTAAAGATGAAGCACCATTTGCACCAGCATTGTTTGCAACAGTAGTTGCAGACGCCATTGCATCAGTAATGATGCTGTCAGTCTTACGACCTAAAGCATAAGCTGCATTATTTGCAATTACGCTTCTTTCGTCAATATTGGTTTTCAGTTCATCTAGTTTATCTACGTAATCAGACGCATAGAAATCTGATAGAGTTGCAGTAACATTTGAGTGTGAAATGTTCATAGCAACAATCTCAGCATGTCTTGCTTTTGTAGTAGCTTCACCTGTTCCAACTTTTTGGAATTTTACAGATTCACCACTAACACCGTTTACGGTACGAACTAGCCCTTTGAACTTACTACCCATTCTTTGGTATGCCATATGTACTTCAGCCTCAAACTGAGTAATAAAAGCATTAGTAATTTGAGCAGACATTCTAACCTCCGTGTTTGCTTATTTGTTACCTAGATTGTCACACAGGGGTTTGATTTGTTATCTTTACAGGCAAATCTAGGGCCTTAGTGGTCTATTGAGACCTTACTGACATATTTTTTACTGATTTTCAATTCACAAATATCAACAACATTCTCTCTTGGAATAACACAAGTGTCACCAATATCTGTTTCATTATATGACATATATAAAATAATTACATCTGAATTATCTACTAGTAAGAAACCATCAGTATAATTGATAGCTGGTTTATATTTCTTGGCAGCTTCTGGATCAAGCCACTCAGAATGTGACTCTGCATCTCTCCACTTAACCCTCAGCCTCTTTCTTGTTTCCATAGTATTTTTCATATAAGTTTGATACTTTTTCTATGTACGCTGGGTCTTTGTCTAACCAATATCTTTTATCTTGCATCATAGATCGTAAATCATTTAAACTAGGTGCTGCTTCAATAGCAGTTTCTGTAGTAGGTATTGGAGCATCTTTATTTAGTTTCATTATTTCTTCTACTAATTTTACTCCATTAGCAGTATTTGCTATCCTAGACATTGTTTCATATGCTTCAGTAGACAAATTCTTTTTTGACCATAGTTCAGCAGCTTCTATTCTAGCAGTTGCATTTTCACCTAATATTTCTTTTTCACTTTCTAGACTTGGTAAACCATCTACTTCATTATTTATAAATGCCTTAATACCGTCATCAAATTGTTCCTGAGTAAGGCCATTATCTTTGGCTGTTTTTTGCCACCACTGTAGTAAAGGCATATCAGCATTGATATCGACATCAATTCCCTCTTCCAATTCAGGTTTGGTAATTTCGTACTTTTCAGGTACTTTAGCTCTTTTTTCTTTTTCAATATCTTCGCGTACTTGTTTGGATAATTCATCTGTTCTTGCTCCCAATTTTTTTTCTAGTGAATTATAACTTGCTGAAAGTTCTTCAACATTTACTTCATTTAAATCTTTATTCCAAAATTTTTCAGGAACATACTCAGGTCTTTCTTGGGTATTTGTTTCCTGTGTTTCTTGTGTTTCTTGTGTTGCTACTTCTTCAACCATTCTTTACCTCGTCTAATTCTGTTTTTAATTTGTTGTAACATATACCTTTGACCTTCTAAGTGCCATAACACTCTAGTATCAGCAGTAGGATTTACAGTAGTATTATTAACAATACTATCGAAATAATCCAATATTTTTTTGCCATCTGGATCAGAAAATACTGCAGCAAAGATTCTATCTAATTCCTGCTATTTGTTGTTTACTGTCTTGGTTGCTTGTGTACTAGGGATTCCCAACTCATTTTGTGCCATATTAGACTGTTGAGTAATGTTTTGCAACTCTTGAATTATCTGTTGTTGCTCTTCTGGGTTTCTAATAAGTTTTTCTGGTAATCCTAATTTATCTGCTAAATATCTAGCAACTTCATCTTGTTTAACAATCATATTAAGTATTTGTGGACCAAATGTTTGAGCTAAAATACCATTAAAGTTATTTACAACTGCTATATCTTGTTGATGTTGTGCTTGAGATAAAGGAGATTGAGATACTACTTTTACTTCTCTATTATCAATTTTAGGAATCTCAATTCTGCCTTGTTTAGATAGTATTCTAATAACTCTACGAAGTACAGGTGTTACAAACTCTGCTTGTAATCTACCAAATGATGATCCTATTTGTCTTGATAAATCAGACATTCTTTCTGCAACTTCTGTAGCAGACATTGGTGTTCCTTCAGGTCTACCAAGTGTTTCCATATATAATGCTTTTTTAATATTCTGACGCATATCACCAAGTACTAACTGTGCTACATCAAATCTACCAGCTCCAGCTAAAGGTGTAAGACCTCTGCTGTTTGGAGCTACTGGAATCAAAGCGCCCGGAACTAGATTTATATTATCAGGATTTACTACTCCATCATCTTCGTAAGTATATATACCACTAATATTCATCTGTGCATTTTGTAGTATTAGTTCTACTGTAAGGTTAGTAGTTTTAATAGCAGCCATACTATTAAATACTGGACCACGACCATAAACTTCACCTGATCCTTTGTTCCATCTAAATACAACATAAGGATTGCTACCAGTTCCTTCTAATTCTTTTTCAAAAATTACTTCTTCTTCATTCATACAAGCTACACAGTATTTATATTTTTCTACATTTGGCTCATCATATAAACGATATACAAGTTCAACTATACTTGCTTTTTTGTTTCCATTTTTTTCTATCTGTTCCATCATATTTTCTGACATTACAGATTGAGGATATGCTACCATAAGCTGATTGTATGGTATTTTTCTTTTTCTAAATATAGTATCTATTGAATTATCTGGCCCATTGTTTAACATTATTTTAGGTAAAGGTACTGCTGTAAATTTAATAGGATTTAATGCATCTCCTTCTTCAATAAGTANTACNACCNGTACCAATAGCACAGTCCATAAATGCTTCATGTACTTCTTGATTAAAATTTGAGTTACCTAATACTTCAAATACATACTGTGTAATTTCGTCTAGTGCTGCATTAACTTGTGGCTTTTGATCATTTGGTATTTCTGTACCAGCTTCAAAGTTTGCCCATCTACCATATGTTGGAACTANACCAGCTTGTAATCTACTAGCAAATTCTTGTATTCCTACTACTGCAGTTTCATCAAATATTTTATCTGTTCTTCTTTGCCCAACAGTTTCTTCATAAAAAGATTCTCTTTGTGGCATAGTATATTCGTATGCTTCTTCGTATTTATCTTTCCAATGATCAAAGATACTTTCTGCATCTTGATATTTTTTAAAAAACATTTTGTAGCTACTTGTTTGATCCCCAATGTTATTCTTTTCAGGTACATCTATATAAACCATTACACCATACTCCCTGTAATTAATTGTTTAGAACTATTAAAAAACTTTCTAGATGCTTTTAATGCCTCTGCATTTCTACTTAATGCTAGTTTTCTTTCTGCATCAGTTCTGTAATTTGTAGAAGCAGAATCTTGTTCATTAGTATTTGCAGTTTCCATTGCACTATCATTTACATTAGCTCCACTACCTGTATTTACTCTTGCAGTAAATGATGCTGATGATTGTGCCTTTGCAAAATTATTAGAATAGTTTTCAAATGATGTCCTTCTTGCATCATAAGCCATAGCACTTGGTATAAATGGAACACCCATTAAAGCCATTCCACCAGCTATTGCAGTCTTTAATTTTTGTTGTGATTCAAACATTTCTTTTGATATTTTTGTGCTTGTAAGTATACCAGCTGGATTACCAGTTCCCATTGCTGGCGCTGCACCACCGGGTTTCTGTCCATATTTCATTTCATATCCTTTACTAGTAAGTCTATAATTAAATGATCCATCAGGATTTTGTGATCCTTTAAAAGCTTCACCAATAGATACAAGAAACTCATTTGTAGCTGTACTAGCAGCTCCACCATACATCATGTTGCCTTTATCTTTTTCTTTTTGTACTGCTGTATTTACTACTACTTTTCCAACAGATTTTGTTGCTTCTGATCTTTGATTTGAAGAATCATATCTATCTCCTCCATAACTTCCACCACCTGAGCTTGAAGAAGTTCCTTTATTACTGCTCATGTTTTCTTTCCTTCTTGATAAAACCCTCTGCCACCAGCTCTAGAAAACATTGATCTTTGTCCTACTAATCCTTTGGCTTTTCTTCTTTTTAATTTCTTTTTTGCTTCTTCATTTTTTCTTTGTTCTTCTAATTCTTCTTGCCTTCTTCTCTCAATATCTTCTCTTACTGCTTTATCTGCAGCAGTTTCTTCATATTTTGGTCTACGAAATGATCCCATATCAAATGTCTATTTCACAATATCCATCTTTTTTCAACGCACAATATAGCTGATATGGTGTAAATACCCAAAATCTGCTCATTCCTATTAATCTTTGCACATAACTTACACATGAATGTTCTTTTATCCAGCTTCCCATTATAACTGGGAATCTTGGTATTTTTTTCTTAACTGGTACTTTTACTATATGACCTTTCTTTTGTTTTATCATTCTAAATATAGCATCTACTTTAGTTTCTGTAAGAACTTCTATTAATAATTGACCAAATAAAGTTTCTATTAATATCCATACTTTTTTTTCAGGATCGTATCCCATAACTCCACAGTGTTTAAAACCTTTTTTAAAAAATCTATGTGTATTATGGTAATCTTCGTTTTGATAAAAGAATACTAACCATTCATTCTGTTTTGCCATATACTTCTTCTTTTTTTATCTCCAAATATATTCCAACCTCTAGTTTTAACTACTGTTGGTTTTTTTGCTCTACCAGATATTAGCTGTTTACCTTCTCCAGCTCCTAACATTAAATATTGTAAAGCATCATGAACATGAGAGTATCTATTCTTCATTGGCTTTTCATCATATCTATCTCCTGATGTTTGTAATCTTCTGTAAAAATAACCACCATTAAAACCTTTTTTTAGATTTATACATCTATGATCTACAATAAAACCAGATTGTCCTTCTATTAATCTACCTAATGCTGTTTCTACTGATTCTATTCTAAGAGCTACATCATTACTGTGTGTAGGTTTACCCATTAATCCGTTTTGTCTTAGTATTTGAAATGGTGTTGTCTCATCTGTTTGAGCTCTAAAATCTCCAGCTGGATCACCATATATTTCTATATCTAAGTTTCTATAATTCTTTGCTATTTCATGCTTTAGAAGTTCACTAAACCTAGCTATACCCATATCAAAACAAACTAGTTCCTGTAATATTAACCATTTACCATTAGGTAGCTTTTGACCAAAGACTGCAGCTGGTGTTAGTCCAAAATCTATTCCAATAAATACAGTCATTGGACCAGCTTCTAAATCTTCTTTTGATAAATGCATTTCTTGATTCCAACTAGGATATACTGGTTTACCATCTTCTAGTGATCCTAGTTTATTCATTACATAAACATCTATCCAACCTTTAGTTTTACCTTTTATTATGTTTGAATAATAATCAGGTGTAAGATTATTTTTATTTTCACATGAAATATTAGGATCATATCCTTCTAAAGTTCCATCTTTATTCTTTTTTTCTATCATAGCTGATGGTTGAGTATGAAAACTCCAGTTATCAGGTTTAACTAGCATTAATGCTTCATCTCTTGATAAATGATCTGGTACTGGTACATCTCCAGCCATAATAGGCCACCAATGATCTTCTTCTGGTGCGTTTGTATCTGCAATAACTCCATACCAAGATGCACCACCATCTCTCATACTAGGAAATCTACCTACCCTCATGGTACAAGCATCTATAATTGATTTTGGTAGTTCTCTTGCTTCGTTTACCCATACTCCTGTAAGTTCTAANGATAGTAATTTTTTAACATCTTCAGGTCTATCTAATGCTAGGAAGATAACTTCTAAATCTAATTCACCTACTGTTATTCTATGTGTGTANGGTACACTCCATTGAAATGTTCCCCATTCNTTTTCAGGAAACCAATCTAACCATGTTTTAATAGTAGTNGTTTTAAGCTGCGGATTAGTGTTCCTAATAACGGCCCAGCGGGATTTTCTTTTTCCTTGTGCGTTTTTTTTCTGTAAGAGACTTCTTCTAAGTATCTCAATACAACAAGCGACAGACTTGCCACTACCTACTGGCCCTCTTAGTCCTCTAAAAAAGTCATTTCCCTTGAGAAATGCTTTTAAGGTATTGCCATCTGCTTTGTAATTCAGTTGGGCCATTTATTTTACTTTGTTTAAATGTTCTACTAGCAATTTTTCTCTGATTTTTGGGCCAAGACTTTCTATTACCTTGTCGCATTCCTTGTCCGTTATCGAACTTTCTGGAAGGAATCTTAGATGTACCATACGTACTATCTTTCTTAGTCTTTGCCTCTCCTGATAACTTATGTTGAACAGTTGCCTGTTCTCCAGATTCACTACCTTGTCTGGATCGTCTATACTCATACAAAAACTCCTTAAATAAATTCCAATCAAGATACACCATTGGATTAGAAAAGTCTTTCTTTAATATTAAAAGATCAGCTGATCCTTTCCATTTATCTAATTGAGTAAAACCTTCCCCACTTTTACGAGCTTTTACTTCTATATTTATTCCATTGAATAAATCAGAAACTTGTACATCATGGGGAAAGTCCTGTATAGCTCCTGAAAGTGGTTGTCGTCTAGCTTTAAACCCTTCAGCTTGAAAGAGCTTAACTATTTCGTTTTCTACTCTAGTACCCTTTCTTTTTGCTTTGCTTGACAACTTTCATACCCTTTTTCTTTGCTACTGCTTTAGCTTTTTTCTTACCAGCAGCAGTGTAAGGAAACTTCATTTTTCCGACTTTAGGCATCTGCAACTCCTTTAAGTTTACCTGTTAAATTATGATTCTTTGCTCGAAGCTCAACCCTATCATTGTATGCTTTTTGCAATTTATCCATTAACACTTTGTTAATCTCTTTAATATCTTTAACTTCATCTTTTAATTCGTCAACCTTTTTGACAATGCCATCTAAGTCCATATCTTTCATTTCTCCTTTATATTTGATTTGGGGTAAACTACAATCAATATATAAAAGCTAAATGCTTTTCAA
>FUFK010045875.1_pt1 | contig 34336 bp, 38 predicted proteins | sample 1021851 | NCBI WGS metagenome assembly FUFK01 (sample SAMEA51879418, study PRJEB19060) | metagenome | reverse complement strand
ATTAAAAACAGCTTTTTTAAAATCTTTAGGCAACTTCCACTCTTTCTTTAAATATTTAACTATTTGCTGCGACTGTAAATCAGATAAGGGCCAAATGCATCCTAAAGGCTGTAGTAGACCAACAAACATTAAATTAGAATACTCTGGATGAAAGCAAAAATTATACAAATCAATGTCATTATTTTCATAGTCAATAGTTGAATTGCTAAAAAATGGAAATTTTATTTTATAACCAGTCGCAAACATAACAATATCATATTTTTCTTTTTCTCCATCAATAAACTCTACATTGTCACCTGAAAAACATCTTATATTTTTTTTCGGACTTATTTTACCATGCTTAATAAAATATAAAAGTTCTGAATTAATAGTTGCATGTGATTGCAATATATCATGATCGGGTTTTTGCAGGCCATAATCTTTATAACTACCTTGGACAATTCTCAGCGCTAATTTTTGTAAAATTAACCTTAAACGTTGAGGAATCCAGAGCGATTTAGCATAATATACATCAGAAGGCATTCCCATCATAAACTTTGGAATGAAATGGTATCCTCTTCTCATACTTATTGATGTTTTTTTTGCTACTCTACTAACCTCCACAGCAATATCACATGCAGAATTACCGCCGCCAACAACTAAGACAGATTTATCTTTGAAATATTCATTATTTTTAAATTGGTGAGAATGCATCAGTTCTCCACTAAACTCTCCTTCAAAAGTAGGAATTCTTGGACTCCAATGGTGACCATTTGCAACAACTAAGTAATCATAGTCTTCGCTTAAATCATCAAAAAATAACTTCCACTTGTTATCAATGTTAACAGCTTTTTTGACATTCGTATTAAANTTTATAAACTTTTTTAAATTATATTTTTCAACGTAACTATTAAAGTAAGCTAGGAGCTCCGCTCCTGAAGGATAATCTGGATAATCTTCAGGCATTGGAAAATCAGTGTATTCTGAGAATTTTTTTGAGCTAATTATATGTGTTGTTTTAAAAACGCTTGAATGCCCTGTTTTATCTTGATAAACCCAATTACCTCCGATTTGATCATTCATTTCAAAACATGTAGCATTAAAACCATTAGTTATTAAGTTTTTTAATGCAGTTATTCCAGATGGCCCAGCACCAATTATTGCAATTTTTGGATTTTCAATCATGCTTAAACAGGAGAAATAATTTTTCTATCTTTTGTAAGTAAAATGAAAGTTGAAATAAGCAAAGTAAATATAGCATAACACAAAATGAAAAAGTTCATCGAGGTTGAAAAATATCCAAACTGTAAGCAGAGTAAAACAATGACTGATTTTAGTAATTCAGCTTGAAATCCTACCTTTTTACCATCCAGAATAAATGAGTTAGTTATTGATGAGGAAACAACTAATAACACAATAGATATTATTTCAGAATAAATATAATTTTGAACATTGAAAAGCATTACAATTGTCATCAAATTGATAACAGTAAATTGTGCTCCAGCGAAAATTTTTTCTCTTAAACTTATATTAGGATCATATTTTTCGAAACTTGATAAATCATTTTTATCGATAGGATATTTCATAGAAACATCTTCTGGTCTCCAATTTGGTGGAGAGAACCACACTCTAATTTTATCAGTAAACTTTTCTGTGTGATAAGAATCAAAAATCATCTGATAAAATACTTCAATATTTGCCCAAAATGGATTAAATGATTTTAAGGGTTTAACAGTACCATAAACTGGTTTTAAATCTGATCTTTCATCAATGAAGGTTCCAAAAAGACGATCCCACAAAATAAAAACTCCTCCATAGTTAGCGTCAAGATAATCCTCATTTTGTGCATGATGTACTCGATGATTAGATGGGGTAACAAATATATATTCTAAAAACCCTAATCTACCAATGTGTTCTGTATGTACCCAAAACTGATAGACTAAATTTAATCCAGCAACTGTTACATACATTTGAGGAGGAATACCTATTATAAAAAGCGGAAGAAAAAATACCCACTTCCATAAAAACCCAGTACTAGTCTGTCTTAATGCAGTTGCTAAGTTAAATTCCTCTCCGTGATGGTGTACAACATGTGTTGCCCAAAACACTTTAATTTCATGATGTATTCTATGCATCCAATAATAACAAATATCATATAATATGAAGGCAGTAACCCAAACCCAGATTTCTTCGCCGCTAAGCAGCTTTAAGTTATAATGCTCTGCTACTGCTTTATAAACAACATATTGAAATCCTAGGCCTAAAATAGGGACAAATCGGCTAATGAGACCCAAAGACATGCTTGTAATAGCATCATTAATTCGATAATTATTTTGTTTTGTTATAACACCGTAGAAAAATTCAATTAGAATTAACCCAAAAAATAGTGGGATGGCAAATGTTATGATGATAGATGAATCCATATTATAATTTATAAAACTTTAAGTGCTTTATGCCATTTTTTTGCATACCAAAAAGTTCTTCCTTGTGAATCAGTCATTTTTTGTTTTTTTCCATAAAATTGCATCCAATTATGAAACGCCTGATCTTGATGTGATTTATTTTCATTCATCCAAGAATAAAGCTCTCCACCACCCAATCTATAAGTATCATGTATCTGTTCAACTACATGATCTAAAAAAGGTTCATTAATAAGCTTTTTTAGAGGCTGAAAAGGATTCTTATNCCACTTNCCTAAAATCTCAGCTCTAAGATAATTTCCCATTCCATTAAACCATTTCTGATTCATAATAGCTGTGTGAGCTGGTTTTAAAAAATCTCGATGATTTAAGTTGTCCATAATATGTTCACGAAAAGCTTTTTCTTCGTCAAAAACATCCGGTCCTCTATTTGGATTCCAATCTTTTGATATGCTTTTTCCAAACCTTCTAACATCGCTCCAGCAAAACCAAGAATCATCACTCATTCGAAAACGAATATGCCCATGCTTCCAATGTTTATTTTTGTAACCTCTTTTTTGAAAGTTTTTAAAACATCCTGTCATTCCCAGTGAAATAACAACTGGCTCGCTATCAAAAAATAATTTTAATTCTTTTCCTCTGCTTTTAGCTGAAATTTTTTTTCCCGCTAGATCAATTTCTTCAATTAGTTTTAGCTTATTTGTACTTAAAAATGAAGCATTTTTTATTACTCTATTTTTATTTGCTTGTGTTACAAATTCTGCTGTTAATTTAACTTCTGAAATCTCAGGCATTATGATAAAAGGAATAACTACAAGTCAACAGACTGAACGATGTTACCTTGATTGTCTTTAAGATTTACTGTCAATTTGTTTGTTAATTTATTTAAAAGAATTTCACCGTAGTTTTCTTGAACGAATGTAGGGCCAACTCTCAAAGGTCCAGCTTCTTCATCATTCGTAAATGACAAATTCAAACTAGATGATGTCATTTCAACAATATTTTTTCCTGAAGATGAAGTTAATTGATATAATCCNCCTCTATGTCTATCTCCAGAAATAAANAATACAGAATNTGACGAAGATGTATCAATTAAATCAATTAATCTTTGACGTTCATGGGGCATTGTTTTCCATGCCTCCCAACCATGACCCATGGCTAAAAACTGAATGGATGAAACAATAACTCTATGGTCTACTTCTGAAGCCATTTTTTGCTCTAACCAACTCCATTGTACATCCCCCAACATACTTGTTGAAGTGTCTGTTTGAGGAANATAGCGTTCTTTACCNGGGGCNCCTCTNTCATCAGTNGGAAGCAAAGCATCTCTAAAAAATCTTGTATCTAAAAATANCATTTGAACAGTAATACCTTCNATATCTTCAATCCATTCAAAGTATAAACCNGGTCTTGTTCTTCTTATATCATCTTGAGGTACATTCCAAAAATCNAAGAATAGCTGTTCGGNATCTTCTTTNNATGCATATTCTTTTCCAGCATCATTTAAACCATANTCATGATCATCCCAAATTGCTTCAAATGGAAAATCAAAATTAAAANNATCAAAGTTTTGACGCTGCATATCATAAGCTTNTCTTAATTCAAGTAAATCTTCTCGTTCTGAATCTCCATACACGTTATCACCTAACATAAGAAATAAATCATAGTCTTCTGCTTTTATGCTATTAAAAATTGGCATGGAACGTTCTTGAGTTAAACATGAACCAAAACCAATACTATATACATTAGGATCTTTAATATTTTCAATCGATTGATTTTCTTCGCATGAAGCAAGTAAGAAAAGTGCTATAAAAAAAATTTGTTTCATTTTGACTGCCTTTTGTTCAAAAAACTTAAATCTTATTTTTTAATTACGCAATGAACTAAATAATTGTTATAATAAGCGGTGCATAAAAAACTAACTTTAATGACATTATTATTGAGCACAATGATTTTTGCTCAATCTTTTCCTAAAAAAACTGAATTTGATAAGAAATGGAGTAATCCTAAAAAATTCCCTGATCATATTTTATTGAATTATTCTGATGATCCTGCCACTACGGTCAGCGTAACATGGAGAACCAGCAGAGAAATAAATAGAGGATTTGGTGAAATTGCTGAAGCAAAAGCTGATCCAAAATTTGTATTGGAATCAGAAAGATTTATTGCAAAAACTTCTAATTTGAGGTATTCGAATGTTGTAAATCACTATTTAAATTCAAAAAAATCTTTCAATACATTAAATCATAATTATCATTCAGTTACTTTTAATGGATTAAAACCCAACACCACCTATGCATATCGTGTAGGTGATGGTAAGCATTGGAGCGAGTGGATACAATTTACTACCGCTCATAAGACTAATGAGCCATTTTCTTTTCTATATGTCGGAGACGCCCAAAATTACATTTATGATTTATGGTCAAGATTAATTAGAGAAAGTTATAAAAAAGCACCTGAAGCAAGCTTTATTTTACATGCTGGAGATTTGATTGATGATGCCCATAATGAAGAAGAATGGCACGAATGGTTTGCTGCTGGTGGTTGGATTCATAGAACCCTTCCTTCATTAGCAGTTCCTGGAAACCATGAATATAGACCGTTATATCAAAAAGATATTCCAATAAGAAAAAAAACATTATCTATCCAATGGAATCATCAATTTACATTGCCAAATAATGGTTTAAGCGAACTTCTTGAAACCAACTATTTTTTGGATTACCAAGGTGTTCGATTTATTGCTTTAAATAGCAATGTAATGATTGATGAACAAATGGAATGGTTAGAAACTGTTTTAAAAAACAATCCGCACAAGTGGACAATTGCCTTTTTTCATCATCCATTGTACTCAGCGACAACTAAGAGAGACTTTCCTGAAAGACGAAAACGATGGAAGCCATTATTTGATAAATACGGTGTTGATTTAGCACTTCAAGGACATGATCATACTTATGCAAGAGGCTCAGAGAGCCTGTATGAAAAAAATTTATTAACTGGAACTAATATTAAAAATGCTACTGGCACAGTATATGTTGTATCTGTGAGTGGACCTAAACAATATGATATCAAGCCTAGTTGGGATCAATATGAGGCAACAAGACATAAAGCAGGAGCAAACAAACAGTTATTTCAGGTTATATCAATTGATGGAAATAAACTCTCCTACAGGTCTTATACTGCAATTGGTGATTTATTTGATTCCTTTGATTTGATTAAAAATGAAAATGGTATAAATATTCTTAAAAATAATTAATTACAGCAATCTGCGCACAATTGTTGATTCTTAAAATGACCATAAGAAATAATTCCTGCTCCTAAAAGTGTAAGAAAAGTTTCGCCATTTTCGCCAAAATAATCGTGTCCAAAGAAAACTGCGATTAATAAAAGTGAAATGCCAATAGCACCATAAAAATAGACATTATATTTACCATGCATATTACATCCAACATATAAAGCTAATGTACTTGAAGGTATGACAAAATAAAGTAGCGATTTATGAAAATCTTCTGATCCAAAAAAAGTAGCGGATATTGCAGGAAAAAAAATTAATATAATAGGTAAAAATAAGCAGTGTAATGCACATAATACCGAAAAGCTGATTGCAATGTTATCAAAATTAATATTTAAAGTGTTTTTCACGTGATTATAATATTTAATTCTAAAGATTTTGTAAAGCGTTTATTTAAAAATTTCTTTAATTGCTGTAATTACTTCTTCGGGAGTTTCTTCTTGAACAAAATGTCCTGCTTGTGTTTTTACTACCTTTGCTTGAGGCAATAGTCTAGAAGTTCTTCTTCTTAACTTCCACATTACAGGATCATTCATACCCCAAACAATTTGTGCAGGACCATCATACGAACCAAGATATGTCTCAATCTCTTGTTCAAGAGGCACACTTGGATGATGCATGCTGTTGGGTACCATTCTTGCTAATGCTAATGGAGCACAATTGTTTTTTAATTTTCTTAAAGGATATTTATATGCTTTCATTGTATCTGAATCAAATGATCCTGGAACACTTGCAAAACGATTTAAGAATGATAGGGGAAAATTTAAACCTCTAAACAAACAACTACTAATTAGCGGAACTTGTGAAAGACTATGAAACCAAGTAGGCTTAAACCCATCTTTTGGAGCAGTTATTGCTGTATTCATCACNACNAANCCATCAATTTTTTTTCCTGCTTTCATTGCACCTGCTATTCCAATCATACCTCCCCAATCATGGACAACAAGACCAATTTTTTCCTCTTTAATAGTTGAAAAGAATTTTGCCATCCATCTACTATGTGCTTCAAGTGAATGCTCATTGAGATTCACCTTTTCAGAAAATCCAAAACCAATTAAATCGGGAATAATATATCTATGACTATCATCAAGCCCATCTAAGACTTTTTTATATAAATATCCCCACATAGGATTTCCATGAACCATAACAATAGGTTTACCTGAACCTTTTTCCATAATGTGCATTTCTTTGCCAACATTCATCCAATGATGTCGGTATGGTAATTTTTTTAAAAGCCAGTCTGGAATACTTTTTTTCACATTTTAATTTATTTTTTATTTGCAAATTATTAAATATTAAAATATAATTATTGCTCGAAATGACAGAAATTCGACAACTTCCTGTAACAGTCCTATCCGGATTCCTTGGCGCCGGTAAGACTACCCTTCTTAATCATGTTCTTCACAATAAAGAAGGTTTAAAAGTAGCTGTTATAGTTAACGATATGAGTGAAATCAATATTGATGCAGATCTGGTAAAAAACGAAAATACTCTTTCTAGAACAGAAGAAAAGTTGGTAGAAATGAGCAACGGATGCATTTGTTGTACTTTAAGAGAAGATCTTATGATTGAAGTCGAAAGACTAGCCAAAGAACAAAGGTTTGATTATTTATAAATAGAAAGTACAGGAATAAGTGAACCCGTTCCAGTTGCACAAACCTTTTCATTTATCGATGAAGAAAGTGGAATAGACCTTTCAAAGTTTAGTTATGTGGATACTATGGTGACAGTTGTTGATGGATTTAATTTTTTTAAAGATTTTGCAAGTCCTGAGCGTTTAGTTGATAGAAAACTCAGCGATATTGAAGGTGATGATCGAACTATTGTTAACCTACTTACTGATCAAATTGAGTTTGCAAATGTAATTATTATTAATAAATGTGATATTGCCCACAAAGATGATCTTCGTTTATTAAAATTAATTATTCAAAAACTCAATCCTTCTGCAAAAATTATTGAATCTAGCTTTAGTAAAATAAATTCTTCAGATATTATTAATACNAAAATGTTTGATTTTGAAACTGCGGAACAAAGCGCAGGTTGGATTGCAGAATTAAATAATGAAGAGCATGTTCCTGAAACTGAAGAATATGGAATTAGTTCGTTTGTTTTTAGAAGTAAAAAACCATTTCATCCAGATAGATTTTGGAATTATGTACAACATAAATTTTCAAGTTCTATCGTAAGAAGCAAGGGATTATTTTGGCTATCTTCAAGACCTGACCAGGCTATATCGTGGAGTCAAGCAGGCGGATCATTAAGAGCTGAAAGTGCTGGTGTTTGGTGGGGTAGCATGCCTTTTGGTCAACGTATTGAGCAACAAGCATTTGTAGAAAATCAGAAAGAAATTGAGAAAGGCTGGGATAAAACCTTTCAAGATCGTAAAAATGAACTTGTTATCATTGGTATTGAACTTGATAAAGAAAAAATAGAATCTGAATTAAACGCCTGTTTATTAACTGATGATGAATTAGCTAGTGAATCATGGAAAAAAGAATCAAAAGATAACTGGCCAGTTCATAGATTAGAATCTGATNTAAACCTAGATCATAATCACATTCCAATGCTTAGTAATGAGGAAAAAATTGGTAGAAATGAAAAAATTAAAATGATTACTCCAGATGGAAAGACTGTTGAAGTAAAGTTTAAAAAAATAGAATCTTATCTATNAAAAGGATATCAGCTATCTAATAACTAATTTTATTGAAATCTCCATCCAAAAATCATCATCATTTCATCAGTAGATTTTAGACCATATATAACAGGATAAGAATGTGGATTGTTGTAAGTTGCAATCATTTTTAAACCTTCACCTGCATTTAACTTGATTGCTGGATCGTAATTTACAATTGGAGGATGGGACCAATCATCATTTTGGTATACCACTTCACCATTTCTTGAACCACCATCAATTTCTACCACAAAATTTGTCATCAACTGATGTGCATGTGAAAAAAGTTGACCAATATTATTTTCACTGTCAAAGTAAAATGTCCTTGTGATTGTAGTTGATTGATTAGGAGGTAAATAAATTTGTTCATTTGAAAGAGAAAAAAGCTCTGCAATATGTTCTACCTCACTATAATCTAACGTATGGATATTAGTAATTACTTCTCCAATTAATGTTGTATCGGACTGATTAACATAGTGACTGTTTTGATCTAATCCAAATTCAGCTGGTAAACGTACTGCAATACCAGCAGGTAGTTGGTAATTTAGTCTAGACCATTGCGTACCAAAAAGAGTAATATGCTCCTCCATAGATTGAAAAGTGCTTTGATTATATTGACCACTTTCGTCATACAAATCTCTAACTTCATTAAGATTTGGTAGATTAGTTGTACCAGGATTAAATGAATAAAGTATAAAATGATGACTTCCAGGTCTCATTTCAAATTCAACACGATTAACATAAATATCTTCCGTATGTCCAATATCAGTATACTGAAAAACCTCTCGTTCTGAATTGGGAGGTATTTCCATCGGTCCAAATCTTAATTGAAAACCATTTTCAGGTGGAGCAAGTGGAGTAAATATTGTATCGCTTGAATGATCGTGGTCGTCATGATTATGACCATCTTCTTGTTCACTTATGATATTATCTTCACACGCTAAAACAAAAAATAGCATTATAAAAAATATTTTTTTTACCATATGTGGGCGATACTGGATTCGAACCAGTGACCCTCTGCGTGTCGAGCAGATACTCTAACCAACTGAGCTAATCGCCCTAAATATTAAAATTTAGGATAACAATATATAATACACTTTCTAATCACTAATAAAAAGTATAAATCGATCAAACATCTTATCTGTCATAATTTTACGCAAAAATATACCAATTTTACTATATGCTCCAGCAGCATACCTTGTTTTAGGATTTCTTGCATTCATTGCCTTATTAATTACCTTAGCAATAACAATTGGATCTGATTGGTTTGATAAAACCTCATTTCCAGTATCTGTTATAGGTTCTCCATAAAGATGTTGGTAAGCTGAGTTTTCTCTATACTTATCAATATATGTTTTTGTAACATTTGAAAAATTGGTATTAATAGCACCTGGCTGTACAACAACAACGTCGATATCAAACTCTTTCAGTTCCACTCTCAGTGCATCTGACCATCCTTCTAAAGCATGTTTTGTAGATAAATACCAACCAGCTAATGGTCCATATGTTTCACCTAATACAGAGCTTATATTTATTATTAATCCACTTTCTTTTTCTCTCATATAAGGTAAAACTGCTTTTGTAACTCTTGCCAAACCAAAAAGGTTCACATCATATTGATAATAGATATCTTCCATTGATACATCTTCAATTGCACCATAAACACCTAAACCTGCATTATTGACAAGCACATCTACTCTACCTTGCTCTGAAATTATCTGGTTTATTGCCTTGTCTATATGTTTTTGGTTTGTAACATCCATTTCAAGTGCGGTACCCCCAATATCATTTAAGTATAAGTTTTCTTCAACAAGAATATCACCCCCATAAACAATATGACCTTTATCAATTAAAAGTTCAGCAGTTGATTTGCCAATACCATATGCAGTACCCGTAATTAAAACCACTTTTTGTTCATCTTTTGCATAAATGAACCCTGTAATAATTAATATTAAAACAATTCTGTTAAACATTTTTTTCTCCTATTTATCTTTTGAATTAATTATAAACCAAGCAAAAAATTGCATGATTTTATTAAAAATTTTTTCAATTATCCTTTGCATGCCAAAACGCTAGTCCTATNAACACATATTGAAATGGTAACCTGCCCCAAGCAAGTTCTTTGGAAATATTCATCGCTACCCCGTCTGTAACAGCAAGGTATAAATTTGCAGGAAAAACTGTAATCATGACAAAAATTATTCCCCACCCAGCAAGCTGTCTTGTCATTGGATTTATAAGTAAAAATCCAAAAAGAAGCTCAAAAAAACCGCTCCAATATACTGCTTCATAGTGATGAGGAAAGTTTGGAGGCATTATCTGTAAAAACCATTCTGGTTCAATAAAATGTTTCACTCCCACATTCATATAAAAGCATGACATTATTAAAATTGTTATAAATTTGAAATTCATCATTATACCGATATTGAGCCTTTTCTAAAATCAGACTTTGAAATTTTAATATTTATCAAAACTGGATATCCTAACTTTGCATCTTCTTTTGCTCTTTTTAATGTCTCATCTAATGTATCATGGTTTTCAACATAGTAACCTTTACCTCCGTAGCCCTCAACTACTTTTTCATAAGCATTAAATGCTAGTTCTGTTCCAATATTACTACCCAACATTTGTTTTTGTTCACGAGCAATCTGTTGCCATGACGCATCGTTTCCAATAATTGCAATTACTGGCAGCTTATGCCTGCATAAAGTATCAAATTCTGCCAAACTATAAGCACTAGCACCATCTCCATAAAAAACCCAAACTTCTTTTTTTGGAAAAGAAGATTTAGCTCCAATTGCAAATCCACCACCCACTCCAAGTGTTCCGAATGGTCCAGGATCTAACCATCCTAATGAACTTCTGGGTCTAATTATATATGAAGCAGTTCCAACAAAATCTCCACCATCTGCAACTAAAATACTTTCTTCGTCGATAAAGTTATCGATTGTTTTACATAAATGAACTGGATTGACAAAATCGGTTTCATATTTTGAAAATTGTAGGATTTCTGTCTCTCTTTTTTCTTCCAGGCCAGTTAGTTCTTTTATCCATTCTTTACATGACGGAGGATTAATGATTTTACCTATTTCATGCATAATTCTTGATGGATCTGCATGAATACCTATGTCAGGTTTTCTATTTTTATTTAAATCTTCTTTTGATTTATTTACAGCGATTAAAGTTGCGTCCTTATTGATTGAAAATCCATACCCTAATCTAAAATCTAATGGAATACCTAAAGTAACAACCACATCAGCATTTTTTAAAGCATGTTTTCTATTGTGCCTAAAAAAATATTTATCTGAAAATCCAAAACAACCTCTAGCCATTCCTGAGGTAAATGTTGGTACTGAAAGCTTATCAATACTTTTTAAGCACATTGGTAAAAATTCTTTGTTCTGTGTTACTTGATTACCTAAGAGAAAAACAGGTTTTTTTGCTTTTACTATTGAAAGTGCAGCTTTATCAATCTTTCGTTGATCTAACTTAAATTCTTTTACAGGTTTTACCTTGATAGATGATTTTTTTGAAGAAAATAAATCATTGAGATGCCTTTCAACATACCAATGTGCAATTTTACCAAAATAACCACTTTTAGGAAGCTGTTTTATAAATTCTTTTCTTATATCTTCTTCTGGATACAATAAATCGATTGGTAATTCAACAAATACAGGTCCTGGTACCCCTGAAGTGGCTGTATTTAAGGCATTTGCTAGTGTCGGTATGACATCTCTAGTTTTTTTGACGCTTACAGCCGATTTTACATATGTTTTTAATAAGGAAATTTGATCAATATCTTGAAGAGAGCCTCTTCCCTTTAATAATGTTGCTGCTGCACCACCAATAAGCAAAACAGGAGATTGAGCCATTTGAGCATTTTTTATTGCTGTAATTGTATTAGTCACTCCAGGACCTGCAGTTACAATAGCAACTCCAACAGAATCTGTTAATCTTGAAACTGCATCAGCAGCAAATACGGCTGAAACTTCATCTCGAACTTGAATAATGTTAATATTTTCTTTTTCACATCCGACTAGTATCGGAGAGATGTGACCGCCACAGAGTGTAAACACTGAGGGTATATTTTTTTGCTTAAAAAAAGATCCAATATCGAGTCCGATATGTTGCAAATCTGAACTCATTGTTAATTATTTAAAGATGCCACTTCCGTGGATTCTGTATTTGATAAGATAGATAAATATTGCGATTCATCAGCAAAAATTTCAATTGCCTTTTGAACAACAGTATCATCTTTTAAGTAGATGTTATATCTTCCTTCATATCCATTGTAATAGAAAGCAAACTCTCCATGAACCATGCGTTGAATTATCTCTTTTTCATCTTCAAACATAGTAGATTGAGTTTTTTCAATTTGTTTTTCAATGACGCTAAAGGCATTGTTGATAAATAAGTTTTTTTCTTCTTTTTTGGAAAGTTTTTCTTTTGCTAGCTTTAAATCTTCTTGACCATCAACATATCCGCTGATATCATTTTTTTCAATAAATGCTTTGAATTTAACCATTAATTCTTCATCAGCTAAAACTTCGTCAATTGAAGAGTATTGATTATTATTTTCTTGAACAAATTTAAAATAACCTCTACTTCTTAGTATTGAAGCAGCAAGAGGATATGAACCTTCATCTTTTACAATTACGTCAGGTCCAATACCGCCACCACCAATNACAGTTCTTCCTGCTTTTGTTTGAAAAAGTGTATCAGCAACAGCCGACGAATTAGCAATTAACTCGTCATCAATAAATTCCCTTTTTTGAAGTGATCTTCCACTTGGTATGTAATATTTAGAATTTGTGATTTTAAGAGCAGTTTCTTGATTAATTCCAATGACGGTTTGCACCAAACCTTTTCCAAAAGACTGACTACCCAAAACGATAGCACGATCATAATCCTGAAGCACGCCTGCAACAATTTCACTTGCAGATGCGCTAGCACCATTGATTAACACTGCCATATTTATTGTATCAGGAATGAGTGCATTATTAAGCGTTTTGTAATTTTTAATACTTTTACCAGCTCTTCCTTTGGTTGATACTAACTCTAAATTTTTTGGAAGAATCAAATCTAATAAGTCTAATGATGAAGATAAAAGACCTCCTGGATTATCTCTCAAGTCGATAATGACGTTACTTGCTCCATTTTGCATCAAACTGATTAATGCATCTTTAGTTTCATTGGCAGTATTAACTGAAAAATTAGTAATTCTTAAGTATCCAACATTATCATTCACCATCCCGTAAAAAGGTATGTCTTTGATTGTAATAACATCTCTTATAATTGAATAGTCTTGTACTTCGCCAGTGTTAGGTTTTTTAATGGTTAAAATTACTTCAGTACCAGCCTTCCCTCTTATTTTGCTTGTTGCATCTTTAAGCTCAAGACCAGAGGTTGGTTCACCATCGATATTCATAATAGCATCACCAGTGTAAATTCCTGATCTAGATGCAGGAGATCCTTCAATAGGACTTACAACAGTCAATTGATCTTCATACATGTAAATTTCAAGCCCAACTCCACTAAATTCACCTTCTGTTTTTAGTGATAAGTCTTCTAAATCTTCTTCTTGATAATATTCAGTATATGGATCAAAATTTGAAAGCATAGAATCTATAATTCTTGTAGTAAGTTCTGTCACATCAAGTTCATGGATATATTCAGTAAGTAAATACTTATAGACAGTCATAATTTGTTGCTGAGAACGAGCAATTTCTCTATAAATATCCATTTGTTGAGTTCTAACGAAACTAAACGAAATAATTGTAAACACTATCAGCGCATAAAAATATGATTTAAATGATTTCATAATTCAAAATTTTCTTTTATATGTGTCCAAATTTCTTTTCGAACATTATCAACTGACTGTTCTCCATTTATTAAAATAAATCTATTTGGGTCACTTTCATGTAATTTAAGATATTGTTCTCGAACTCTTTGCTGAAATTCATTTCCTTCTTTTTCAATTCTATCTCTTGCAACTCTCATTCTAGAATTTGCTACATCAATTGAGATATCTATGAAAAATGTTAAATCAGGTTTTAAAGTATATGTACCAAATTGATTAATACTATCTAATGACTGAACACTTAAACCTCTTCCNCCTCCTTGGTATGCTAAAGTTGAATCTGCGTATCTATCTGCAACAACCCAAGATCCATTAATGATTTGCGGAAGAATGACTTTATCTGTTAATTGCGCTCTACTGGCAATCATAAGCAAGGCCTCAGCTCTATCTGACATTGATTCTTCAGCATGAAGTAATAACTTTCTTATAGATTCAGATATTGGATCTCCACCTGGCTCCCTTACAAGCTTTGCTGAAAGACCTGCATCTGCTAATCCATCAACTATGAATTCTGCTTGAGTTGTTTTACCACAACCATCAATTCCCTCAACTGTAATAAACTTTCCGCTAGAAATTGATTCTGTCATCATCTTTACCTATCATTATTACTATTTCACCTTTTACTTTTGATTTAGAAAAATGCATAATTATATCACTTAAATTACCTCTAATAACTTCTTCATACAACTTAGTTAATTCTCTTCCAACTACTGCAGTTCTATCACCGAGATGTTCTAACAATTGATTTAATGTTTTTTCCAATCTAAAGGGACTTTCAAAAAGTATGATTGTATTATTTAATTTTTGTAAATCTTTAATCTTTTTTAATCTACCTTTTTTTTGTGGTAAAAAACCAACAAAAGTGAATGAATCTGATGGTAATCCAGATATGCTCATAGCAGCTGTAATTGATGATACACCTGGAATTGGAACAATGCCGATTTCATTTCTAATACAATCTCTAATTAATCCATATCCTGGATCACTGATTGTTGGTGTGCCAGCATCTGAAATAAGTGCTAGTTGTTTACCATTACGCAATAAATCAACAATTTTTTTTATTTCTTTCTCACTGCTATGATCATGATAACTCATCATTTTAGTATCTATATTATGAGCATCTAATATTTTTTTTGAGTTTCGAGTATCTTCTGCAAGGATGATATCAACATTTTTAAGAGTGGATATTGCTCTGAGTGTTATATCTTCTAAATTGCCAATTGGAGTACCAATGACAAATAACTGACCTTTATCAGACATTATGATAATTTGTTAAGAGCTTTTCTAAAACAATCCATACCGAAGTTGATATCATCTTCAGTAACATTCAGATGTGGTCTAAATCTGATAGAATAATTTCCTGAACCCAATAAAATTGAACCTTCATCAAGTAATAAATTAGCAAGCTTATCTCTATCTTCACTTGAAGGTAAATCAAAAGCACAATATAACCCTTTACCTCTTGCATTTGAAACTAAATTAGGAAATTCATTTTGTAAATCATGAAGCCTTTGCTTTAAAAATAGACCTGTTTCAGCAGCTTTTTCTACAAGGTTTTCTTTTTCGATTAGCTCTAGATAAATTGTTAATCTTACCATGTCAACTAAACTACCGCCCCATGTTGAATTTATTCTAGATGACTCACGAAAAACGTTGCCTTCAACATCATCAAACCTTGTGCTAGCAGCCACTCCGCAAACCTGAGTTTTTTTACCAAATGCAATTATATCAGGTTTAGCTGTAAGACTGTCACTGCATTTGCAATTATTAGTACACGTACCAGTTGAAAAGTGTTGATGAGCCCACATTTTTCCAGTTACACCTACACCTGTTTGAACTTCATCATAAATAAGAATAATATCATTTTCATCTGCAATATCTCTGAGATTTTGCATGAACTCGCATCTAAAGTGATTATCACCACCTTCACCTTGAATAGGTTCAATAATAATGGAAGCTATGTTGTCTGGGTTTGCATTAATAGCATCTTTTATCTCTGAAATCGCCTTCTTTTCAAGCTCAATAATATGTTCAAGATTTTCTTCTATAGGAAAGGTTATTTTTGGATTGGTAATTCTAGGCCAATCAAATTTAGGAAAATACATGACTTTACGTTTATCAGGTGAATCAGTTAAAGACATTGTATAACCTGTTCTACCGTGAAAACATTGTTGAAAGTGAATAACCTTTTCACCTTTAGCAGAACTTCCCTTAGCTAAATTTTTTCTTCTCTTCCAATCAAATGCTGCTTTTAAAGCATTTTCTACAGCTAAACCTCCACCTTCAATAAAAAATGTCAGAGGTAAATAATCTGGTTGAGCAACTCTTTTAAAGGTATGAACAAACTCAGCCATTTCTTGAGAATATACGTCTGAATTTGTAGGTTTATTGATGGCAGCAATTTTTAATCTTTCTGATTGATCTATGACATATGGATGATTATAACCGACCGATAAAGAAGCAAACATTGAAAACAAATCTAAATACTCTTTTCCAGTAACCTTGTCAACTAGCCATGATCCATGTGATTTTTTCAGATCTATAACAGGTGACATCCCATCAGCTAATATACTTTCGCTGATTACTTTTCTAATATCAGATTTATTCATTCAACTAGTTTTCCTTTCGTTCAGGATTTTGGAGTGACCAGAATCCTAAAGTAACGATAATGAATACCAAAACGCCAAGAGTTGCATAATTGTAATCTGCAGACGAATATTCAATTAAATCGTTAAATCTTCCAACAAGTAATGAAATTCTTCCCATAACTGCGAATCCAAATGATGCTCCAAAGCTTACCATAAGGAAATAAATACCTAATCTTGTAAACCTTCCAAAATTTCCTGTTTGCTCTTTAGAAAAATAAAAGTACATCAATGCGCTTAAAGTTCCTACTACGAGAACAATGTTATTAAAAACACTGTCTCCATTTAAGCTAAAAAATGGTAAAGAACCACTAAATATGTCGACAGAACTAGCTTTAACCTGATTAAGAACATTTGAATTTAAATAACCAAAAGCTTTCAATCCTGCAGCAATAGCAACAGTATATGCAATTCCCCAACGTGCCATCCAATTAAATTGCTGAAAAACGCTTATCAACATCATTACACCCAAAAGCATAGGAAACAAATAAAGAATATTAAATTCATGATTAAAATCAAACTCTAGACCAGTAAAGGCTAGCGGACCATCTTTTGGAAATAGTCTCCCAAAAAGATTTGGATAAATTTGAGTCCAAAAACTAATCGCTGCTACATATGCAGCAGATACACCAACAAATACGTGCTCAGCAATCTTATAAAATGGATTGTCCCTATAAAGATAAGAAAAAATACCAAGCGTTAAAAACGCGGCAATCCATGCTCCTAATACTGCTGAAAAACTCATACTAATACTTCCTATCTCTTCTCTGTTTTAAAAAGAATGCCAAATTACCAAAAACGATAAATAATACTATAACAATGTGAGCAAATGATTGTGCAGCCATACCTTGAATTGCGATTCCAGGAACATTAATTAATTTTTCATACTCTGCAGCACCAGGCATACCAGCTAACAATCCAATTAGCTGCCCTGTTTGCACATAAGGAATGACTTCATTTACCTGAACTGATGTGGTACCTGAAGACATAGGAACTCCAGTTGGATCTCCACCATACTTAACCCATTCAAATGTACCAGGATAGCCAGCAGATCCACTATATATGTATGCAAAATCGTTTAAGTTTTTGATGCCATCCATCATTTCAATGTCATCTATAAAGTTTCCATTTGCGTCGACAGTATATACTTTTCTTAAATCACTTGCTAATCCTTTAATCACTGCTTCAGCCCCAGGCCTATAACCTAATAAGATATAATCTTCATATTCCTTAATATCAAATGTAGATACGTTATCTGGATTGACTTCATTAGTAATTTCTTCTAAAGCATCTAAAGCCATATAAATTCCATCCGGCCATAAACATGATATGTAAATCTGATGACCATTGCGTAACATGTGACGTAAAACTCCAACATTCATTGGATGAATTTCAGGACGAGTACTTGGACCGTAATCAAACGAAACTAATACTTTTGAATTCTTTGGTATATTATCAATTCCATCATAAAACTTTACTGTAGTAGGTGTCTCTCTTACTGGTAAGCTGATTGGAGTTAACAACGGAATCAGAACTGCCAAACCTATTAATACAAAGATTACTCTTCTATCTACTGCACCAAGCTTTAATATTATATCTTCTAAAAATTTCATTATTCACCTAAATATGATTTTTCTAAACCAAAAATATATCTAAGACTTGTTGCGACAATTCCAAGTCCTATTCCGATTAAAATTGCTCTTGAACCCGCTAGATTAGGTACAAGATAAATCCATTCTTGTAAAGCAGGTAAAAAGAAAATTGCAGGTTGATCAATTGGCCAACCCATAGTCATTCCAAATCCAGTAATTGCACCACAGCTACCTAGAATCCATCCAAAAACAATGTTTCGATTTTTAATATAAGAATTTATGCCAATACCAATACTAAAGGCTAAAATGTACATAATTGTCCAACTGGAGATTAAACTTCCAACAGGCACTCTTCCAAGCATTATTATAATACCAGCTACCAATAACAATGAGGCTTCAAAATTTCTTGCTCTAAATGCTCTAAAAGATGCAGAAGCAACAAAGAAAGCAAGCAAAGCAAACATAGTTGCTGAAAGTGGAGAAAAGATATATTTAAACATCCATTGGAATAAACTTCCATCCGTTTGAACATGTGCTCCCCAATCAACAGGTACAACGACCTCAGATGATCCTGAGCTTAATATTGCAGCTTCAGCAGCTTTTTGACTAAAGTAAACATCTTCCCCTACGAAATACGCCCCTCTAATAAAGAAACCGATAATAAATGCAAAAAAGAAGGAAGCAATAGCAATAGCACTATATATCCAACCTGATTGCTGTTTTAATACTTTGATAAACTGTAACTTTAATAGATTTAAAGCACCAAGAAAAACAGCAAATGCTGCGATAATATCAAAGAATTGAGTGGCATCATCATTAGCAAATGTTTCAATTGTTTCATTGTCGATAAACCATGCACTCAAAGTTAGGGCTCCAAAAAAAGCAACAATAGCTATTGGGATATATCTCTTCAACAACATTTTATAATCCAAGCCATGTTATGAGATTAAAATCAGTAATACCTAAATCAAAAAATGCTCTTGAAACGATTGATAGTAAAATAAATCCTACTAAAATAACTTTAATAATGTCTTGAGCAGTAATACCAGCAATTAATTCTGGCTCTTTAGATAAATAAGCACTTGCAGCAAAAAACTCTTCACCCATTAATGTGTAGTCACATGCAGTAACAAAGAACGGTATTTGAGTTTGTGAGCCTGTACCAGCAATTTGAATAGCACCAATACTATTACCCGTTTCAGCAAACAATAATGATTCAGCAAAGAATTTACCCATATACAAACATGCTGCCGGCTCATCTCTTTGCATTATTCCATTTACTGCTGCAGCATAAGCAAATTGATCATCAGTAATATAGTGGACCATATCTTCATTATACATTTCTGGTCTACCTTGAGTTAAATAAGCTTCTTTAGTTACTTGTCTAGCAGATTGCATAACAATTGCTCTAGCAACAGGTACATCTAACTCGGTTTCATATTGAGCTGTCATATTTGCAACGTGACCAAGTACAACTACTCCTGCTACAGTTTCTACCTCATTCATATCCATAATTCCCGGAACGTAAAGAATTGGTCTACCCATTTCCGTAGATCTTCCAACAGCTTCTTCTACAGCTTTAAGCCCTGGAATAGTTCTTAAGAAAGTTGGTTCTGATGAAGATTTTGCAAGCTTTACCTCATATAACATAATCATAATNACAATTAAGGTAAAAACGAACATTGCTGATTTTTCTTCTCTAAAAAAGTTAAATGAATCAGGAACCACAGATAATAAAAAAGTAAGTAAAATGATACCTACTATTCCAACTGAATATACTGCGAACTTATTATTCATTTTTGTCTAGTCTCTCAATTTCTTGAATTAAAAATTCAACGCTGTTGTGATTTTCAAAAATTTCAGCAGCCTTATAATAACCATCTGTTTTGACAAATGCACTAATTATTGGCCCAAAAAAAATCATAGCTTGACTTCCAACAAAGTTTAAAGGTCTCATCATTTCTAAAAAAAATATAGCAGGAGTTGTCATACTTCTCGCCTTTACTTCCTCAGCAAGCTTTGTTAGAAATGCTTTATCTTCTAACTTTAATGAGTCATTCATTCAGTTTCTACCATCTCCAAGTTGGCTCTTGGAATCAAAATATTAGTTCCATCTATGTTAATTTCTGCAACACGAACCATAGTCTCTGATTCCATCTTATTCAGCTCAGATGGTAATGAAATTACTTTACCAATTTTTCCAAAATTAGGACTTCTAATAACTCTCACAGTACTACCTTCTTGAATACCTTCAGGCATTTTTGAACTTGAATCATCATCTGTATTTCCAGAATCAATTGGAATAACTATTTCTGGTCTAATAACTCCAGCTCTAATTTGTGTCGCACCATTTATTGAAGCAGCTTTACCATCATTTTCTTTCAGCAGTGAAAAAGTTGCTTCACTCATTGGTATAGATCCATAACCTTCAGTCACAATAAGAGCTGTATTTAATTTTTCTGTACCGGTAATTGCNACACCCANATTNTATCCAAGAATAGCTTTCAAATCATAATAATTAAAGCCTCCAACTACAATTCCAGCAACTTGAACGCTTAAAGCTTTTTTGTAAGCCTCAAGACNAAGAAAAGATCCTCCTATTAAAATTTTTCCTTTCATATCGCCTGTAATNTGATCTGCAGTNAGTTCTTCGNCAGGACCNGATGAAACNACTAATAAATCGCCTCTTTTTTCTCCAGCAATTCCAAAAATTCCTTGAATAAATGCAGCATTAGACTTTAACACAATTCCTTCGTTTTCTACAACATCATCAACAACACCACTCACATAGGCATCAACCTCAACAGGTATAGGAGATTCTCTGACAACAACTCTACCAGTACTTTGAGAAATAGATTCAATGGTGCCATCAACTGGACTTTCTACAGATGATTTAAACATTCCAAAAATGCCAGATGTTTCAGCAATAATATCGCCTTTTTTAACTTCCTGCCCTTCTTTTACCTGAAGAGCCTCCACAACATCTTTAGGATCAATATTCAATATGTTACTTACTTTAAGCATTTGAACATTCCCTGGAAGATTTGTAGATGCAACAATCGTGTCAGGAGTTAATTGGTCTCCACTCTTCACAAGTACATCACCTTTGAGAGGTAAAATTCTCTCTTTTTTAAAAATTGTTTTCTTTAAAACTTTCAGACCGGGAGTATATGAATGAGCCATTAAAACATTTCTCCTTTAGGATATTCATCTACAGCTTTTGACCAACTTAACAAACTATTAATTCTTTGATCTGACTCCTTTGATAAAGTAATAGGTCTATTTCTTCCATCAAAAATTAACCCTACAACCCCACCATAGATTACAGATTCCAATTCTTCACCTTTTCCAGCTCCTACATCAATACCTCTTGAAGGCTTAATATGCACCTTAACTTCCTCATACGGATGCTCCATCATTTCAAGAGAGCCTTCATTTATCTCAATTTCTTTAACAGTACCATCACCAAAAGTTAAAGTTATATCAGCCATTTTTGATTTTGGCTTAGCATTTCCTACTGGAGTTACACAAGTTCCAAGTCGTATCAAACAATCATTATCAAATACTTCCAAAGCTGCTTGAGATGCATCTTCTTTCAATTCATCTTTATCGATATTTGCTAAAACACCTAATTGAGGCATCATAAATATTGAGTCTACTGCCAACTGAGTAATACCCTCAGGCATAAATGCATCAATTANCATTCTTGCTGATTGTTGTCTTCTCGGAGCATGAGATAATACACCTCCGGAGCCTACAAGCAAATCTAGGTCCATCATATTAACTAATGATTGACCGCTTGAAGATTGTTCAAACGCATCTGAAATAGTTCTCTCTGATTGTACTCCTTTTAGGCTTGTAGCAAATTCTTTGTGCTGAATAAAGGATAAGCGAAGGGCTTCTCTTGCAATAGCTTGTTCAATAACTAACTCTTCCAAAGATTGAGGAACCGTAGTTGGCCTAATCATTTTATTGCCAATTCGGTTTGTTAACTCACTTCGGTCGATATCAAATGGAACCCAACGCAAAACATTATCCAAGCCGGATTCAGCTAAAACATTACATATTGAATAGCTCATTCCCAGATTTGCACTTACAGTTCTATTAAATTTACCTTCAAAAACAGAAAAAATATCAGTGGTAGCTCCACCAATATCTACTCCAACAACTGAAATATTTTCTTTTTTAGCAATCATTTCAATTAATGATCCAACAGCTCCAGGTGTTGGCATAATGGGAGCATCAGTCCAAGACATAAGTTTTTTGTATCCTGGTGCTTGAGCCATAACGTGTTCCATAAATAAATCGTGTATTTTATCTCTTGATGGTTCAAGATTTTCTTGCTCTAAAACGGGTCTGATATTATCTACAATGTCCAAATCAGAAATCTCACCAAGAGTTTCTCTTATAGAATCTTGAGCTTTATTATTTCCAGCATAAATAACTGGTAGTTTATAATTTTGGCCCAGACGAGGACGGGGGTTTGCAGCAGCTAAAATTTCAGCTAATTCCATCACGTGAGTAGTTGTACCACCGTCTGTTCCACCAGAAAGTAAAATCATATCAGGTCTCAGTTGCCTGATTCTAGTAATTTTTTCATGAGGCAATCTTCCATCATTTGAAGCAAGTACATCCATAACAATAGATCCTGCTCCTAAAGCAGCCCTTTCTGCGCTTTCTCCGGACATAGATTTAACAACACCTGCTACCATCATTTGAAGGCCACCTCCAGCTGAACTTGTAGAAACATAAATATCCACACCCTTTGAACCATTGTCAGGAGTGATAATTTTATCTCCATCCAATATAGTTCTTCCAGATAACTCTTCAACTTCCATAACAGCATTTAAAACACCTTTAGTTACATCTTCAAATGGAGCTTCTACTGTTGTTGGAGCTTCACCTCTATAAGTTAGGCGATATCTATCTTCTTTCCATTCAATTAAGACAGCTTTTGTTGTGGTGCTACCACAATCGGTAGCTAAAATTGATTTAATTTTTTTACTCATAAATAATACGCAATAACATAAAACATTGTAACTGGTGTTGTCAATATTAAAGAGTCTAATCGATCGAACATTCCTCCGTGTCCTAATAGTATTCCAGATGAATCTTTAATCTTTGCCTTTCTTTTAATAAAAGATTCAAAACTATCACCACAAAAACCGATAATATTAAAAACAAATACAAAAAAAATTTTATCTGTATTTGATAGGTAAAAGTTTTTAAAACTATTCAAAAAATACATGTCACAAAGTGTAATAAATACTATTGAGCCTAAAAGTCCTCCCAAAAGTCCTGAATAAGTTTTGTTAGGGCTGATAATTGGAAGGATTTTAGGTCCTCCTATTGCCTTTCCAAAAATAAATGCCATGGAATCATTAATCATAACTCCAGCAAACAATAAAAAGGTGAAGGGAGTATTTAATATACTATCAACACTTCTTAAATAAATTAAAGCTGCCATACTTCCAAAAATGTAAACTATGCCAAACAAAAACCAATAAGTTCGATTATTAAAAGTATTAATTATTTTTACAAATTCCTTAAAAGCCAAAACAAAGCAAAAAACTACAATTATATTAAAGATATAAATATGATTTAGAATGACATAAATAACAGAAGGAAAACCTATAATTCCTATTAAAATTCTAGATTGTAGTGAAGACATTCAGCAAAATAATTATTTTTTGTTTATATCAAAAGCTTAATTGCTTCAGGAACGACTCTTACTGAAGCCTTTTGGCTTTTTATAACATCTCCATCAATATTATAATAACTCATTTTTCCAGCATCTATAGAAATAGAGTCAACTTTAATATTCTTAACAAATGGTAAATTAATATGAGTACCTTTATAAACTTTTTGAAAAACTTCAAATACTTGAAAACGATTTACATCTTTCCCTACTGAAATAAGATCAATTTTTTTATCTGTAAAACCTCCTTTTGGTGCAATAATCATACCTTTTCCCGTATGCTTACTGTTACATGCAACAATAAAAGCACATTCAAGCAATTTTAATTTTCCATCCACCTCAACTTCAGCTTTATGTATTTTTTTTTCTAAGAGAGTAATTATCGATGCTACATCATATCTTATTGGACCAAGAAGTCTTAATTTTTCTGCTCTAATATTACCATAAGAAAACATACCCCACCCTAAAACGCTTACACTCAATCTCGAAACAGAATCAAAATCGACCTGATTAAGGTCCATTTTAATGATATTATCTCCCAAGCTTTTGCTTATTGCGTCTTTGACGTCTAATAAGCCAGTATCATGAGCTACAGAATTTCCAGATCCAGTTGGAATAACACCTAGTTTAAAACTTTGAAGATTGTTAGAATCATTTAAACCATTTACAACTTCATTTATTGAACCATCACCACCAAAAACTATTATTCTATCAAAACGATTTTTTTCAATTTTGGAAACATAATCTTTTATATGATTTGGGTATTCTGAAACAAATAATGATGTATTAAAATCGGATTTTTCAAAAAGGTTTTTTGCTTCATAATATACTTTAAGTGATTTCTTTAAACCACTCACGGGATTAACTATACAACAAATATTTTTCATTTATAATACTTGTTATCACCTAAACGAATTACATCAATTCGAACTTTAACAGTTCCTTGATTTACAAAGTCTAATTTTCTAGCGGCTTTATATGATAAATCAATTATTCTACCCCTTACAAAAGGCCCCCTATCATTTATTACAAGCTTTATTGACTTTCCATTTTCAAGGTTTGTAACTCTTACTTTTGTACCAAGTGGATAAGACTTGTGAGCNGCGCTCACTCTATACATATTAAAAGTTTCTCCATTTGCAGTAAGTTTTTTGTGAAATTTTTTCCCGTAATATGATGCTATCCCAATTTGAGTTTTAGGATGATTTTTAATTGATTCTATTTGCTTTCTAGACCAACCGGTTGTGTCGACATAATCGCCATAGGCAATACTTGATCCACACGCAGAAATAAATAGAAATAAAATTAAGATGAACCTAGTCATTAGAAAGCCTATAATTTATTAAAGGAATTTGAAATGGATCGCTAACAAGCAAAGTAGCCATTCCAGTTAATGACGCACCATTTTTGAGAAGTTCATTGACATTTTCATATGAAGAAACACCGCCAGTCGCAATAATTGGTATATCATATTTTGATGATATNATCTTAACTGTTCTTAAAGTATTNTTGTAAAGGCTTTTTCCACTCAATCCTCCGCCCTCTTTTGAAAAGTTTTTGGACGTTAGACCGACAGTATTTGCTTTAATATATTTTGAATTTCCTACGTTAATAACAGTTTTAGAAATATTAGATAAAATTTCACAAACTCTTAGAACCTCTTCATCTGGACTATCAGGAGACACTTTGACTACAATAACTCTTGATGATATATCTCTAAAATTTAAAATTAATTTTTTCAAAGTTTCCAAATCATCACTTAAACACTTACCATCATCAGTGTTTGGACAACTTATATTAACTTCATAAAAAAACTGAGAAAAATTTATAGAATTAAGGTGACTTTCTATATCGCAAAAAACTGAATAATATTCTTCGTATGAATTTCCACCAATACTTATTCCAATTGGTCTATTAAATTTTGTTAATTTTTTATTATCAATTTTTGGAAGAAATTTTGATACCCCTTTTGTTGGTAAACCAAGAGAATTTAGAATGCCATAGTCACCATCATAATTAACTTCTTGTATCCTAGGCCTTAAATTGCCCTTAGATGGCTCTTTAAGCACTGTTTTGTAAGTTATACCACCAATACCAATCAACTGCCACTGAAGTAGCGAGCTAACATCATCTTTAAAAGAAGCAGAAATTATTGGTGAATCAAACGTTAAATCATGAATTTTGACTTGAATATTCTTTGGAATTGAAAATTTAAATAATTGCTTGAAAGGAGAAATCATTAAAAGGTGATTTAGAGCATCTCCAAAAACAATTGCTCTTTCTAGATCTTTGGGAATTTTAGCTATTAAAATTATGACTGTTCTTCGAATAGCTCTAAACTGTAAAGAAAGAATTCTTGCTCTAAGCTTATTGAGCATTTAAAACCTCTAATCTTTTATTTGCACTTTCAGCCTGAGCTGAACTTGGAAAATTTTCAGAAACATACTGATAATAGTACTTAGCACTGTCCGAAATTGATAATTCATAATCATAATAAACACCTAAGAAATATGAAGCAATTTTTGATGAATTAGAAGATTTATCAATACTCATTACTTTTTTGTAAAGATTTATTGATTGATTTATATCAATAATCTTTAACTGCTCTGCTTCATTTAGAGTTTTTGAAGGTAAATGAACAATTTCAATATTTTCAAAATTTATAATATACTTGGCAAAATCTGAATTTGGATAATCTGAAATAATTTTGTCTCTATAATTTAAATATTCATCATTATTTATTTTTAGATTTATAGTATAGAGAGCAAAAAGAGATTGAAGGTAGTAATCACTCGATTGATTTTTAAAAATTATTTCTTCAAAATATGTTTTAGATTCATCATATTTTGCAAGATTAAAAGCTAATATTTGTCCAGTGAGAAATAAATTTTCTACCCTTTCTGAATTTTTAAGCTGTTTTAGCTTTATATCAAGCTGTATTAATTTGTCAATATCATTTCTTCTCTTGTTAATTATTTGCTTAAATGAAGAGTTTGTATTTTGCCTCATAGACTCATTCATAAAGAATTGAACTTTTTCAAAATCTAAATATAAAGAACTAAGATAAATTTCAGATAATAAAAAATATGCTTCAATGGCAGTTTTTGTATTTGGATAATCTTTCCCAATGCGATCATAATTTTGAATGGCAAAATCTATTTTACCCCTTTCAAACTCAATTTTTATAAGCTCTAAATCTAAATCTGCTTTAATAGAATTAAAGTCTTCATCAACTAAAAGATCTTGAATTATATTTGCTGATTTTTCAAGTTCACCTCTTAAGCGATAAATTTGAACTATCTTTAAGTTAGACTCTTGAATTCTCGTAATAGAAATTGTNTTGCTTAAAACTTTTTGATAACTATCAAGCGCCTTATCAAAATCATTATTTTCAAAAGAAATTTCTGCGATTTGAAAATACACCTCTTCTCTTAAAAGCCTGTTTTTACTAAGATTTGCACCCTTGTTCAAGTTCTGATAAGCATTTTCAGAATCATTAATACTTAAATAGATTTCACCAATTGAAAGAAAAATCCTTGATTTAAATTCATCTGATTCAACACCAGAAATAAGATTTTTTAAATCATTGATCGCAGGTTGAGGTTTTAAATCTTTCCATTTACACAGTGCAAGCCAATATTTTGCCTCAAGATTAAAATCTTCTTCTTGAATTAATTGGCTAAATATTGATACAGCGCTATCATACTCTCTTCTAAAATAATGCGACTTTCCTTTTAAAAGCCTTGCATTTTTAACATATCTGCTATCAGAATATTCTCTTAGTACTTTTTCGGATTTTTCAATTGCTTTTCCGTACTCCTGAATAGCTCTTGATGGAAGATTGCTTCCAAGATTTTCTATACGAATTCTTTCAGCAGTTTCGAAGTGTTCTTCAGCGTTATAAAATGTATTAAAGTAAGCACAGCCTTTTAAAAAGAGTAAAAGACATAAGTATTTTATGAATTTTGAATTAAATTNAGACATCACATAACNAATTTACAATGAAGCTTGAAGAATTACAGAACATAATTTCCAAAAAAATTTCAGATGAAATTTCTGTAGATTATATTCACGTTTATGATTACACTGCTCAACATGAAAATCATGCCACNTTTGAAGGTAATTATCATCTGAGTATGACATTAGTAAGTCCNGACTTTGAATCNATGAGCTTAATTGAAAGACATCAACTTGTTTATAAAGCTCTTAATGAATACATGCATGGCGAAATTCATGCCTTAACTATGAAAACTCTTACGCCAGAAGAGTTTAAAAACAGTCAGAATAAATGAAATCTTTATTGGTTGTTCTAGGTAATCAATTATTTGATAAAAATTATCATCCAAATGATATAACAGATATTTTCATGTGTGAAGACTTTGATTTATGCAGTTATGAAAANCATCATAAAAAGAAAATATCATTTTTTCTTACNTCAATGAGAGAGTACNGAGATGAAATGTCAGATTNAGGATACAAAATTCATTACAAAGATTTTAATTATCAGTTTGAGTCTTCTTATGTTTCAAAACTTGAAGAAACCATTAAAACTGTCAACCCTGATAAAATATACGTTTATGAAATTGAGGACAAAGAGTTTGAGTCAACATTGTTAAGTTTTTTAGATAAACAATCTACTGATTTTGAAATACTTCAGTCACCAATGTTCATTCATGATAGAAACTATTTTAATAGTTATCAAGAAGGAAAAAGAACTTTATTGCTTGAAAACTTTTATAGAAAAACTCGAAAAGAATTAAACATTCTTATGGATGATGGAAAGCCATTAGGTGGACAATGGAATTATGATGAATTAAACAGAAAAAAAATACCCAAAGGTATTGAAATTCCAGCAATTAAAACATATTCAAGCGAACATCTTTTAAATGTTAATGCATTTATCGAAAAAAAGTTTGCTAATCACCCTGGAAAGACAAAAGAAGATTTTTGGGTTCCTTTTAATCGAAAAGATGCGCTTAAATATCTTGATGAATTTTTTGAATTAAAATTTGAACTTTTTGGTCCATATGAGGATGCAATCTATGATAATCACAGTTTTTTATTTCATTCTGCAATTAGTCCTCTGCTGAATATTGGGCTCCTTACACCAATGGAAGTAATTGAAAAAGCTATTGCATTTAGTAAATCAAACAAAGTTTCGATCAATTCTGTTGAGGGTTTTGTAAGGCAAATAATGGGCTGGAGAGAATTTATAAGAGGAGTTTATCAAACTAGAGGTCACAAGCAAATTGGTTATAATTTCTTTAAAAATGGACAAAAATTGACTCAAGACTGGTATGATGGTACAACTGGTATCGATCCCTTGGATGATGCCATAAAGCTTACACTAGAGCATGGATATACCCATCATATAAATAGGTTAATGGTCATTTCAAATATTATGAATCTTTCAGGAATTCATCCAGATGAAATCTATAAGTGGTTTATGGAAATGTTTGTTGATTCTTCTGAATGGGTTATGGTACCAAATGTTTACGGTATGGGAACTTTTGCTGATGGAGGAATTTTCTCAACTAAACCATATATTTGTGGATCTAGTTATATAATGAAAATGAGTAATTTTAAGAAAGGTCCTTGGTGTGATATTGTAGATGGGCTTTATTGGTCTTTTATCAAAAACAATCTCGAATATTTTAAAACTAATCCGCGCCTAGCTGTAATGCCAAGAGCACTTGAAAGATTGAAAGATGAAAGAAAAGAATTAATTTTCAATGCGTCTAAAAATTTTTTAANAGAAAAAACTATTTCTCTTTAAGTTTCTCTAAAATTTCTTCTAATAANTCATTCGTTTTTTCTTGACGAGTAACATANAAATAGAGNGGATAAATTCCGAACGTAATCAATGATANTAAAANAAATTTNATAAAATGCCACATATTTAATCCAAGCTATAATTTGGTGTAGGTGGAATTCCCAATGAAATCTCAAATAAATCACTTTCTAGTGTTGCGGATTCCGATGAAGGCGATTCAACAATCCTACCAATTTCAACATCATCGTTTTTAACTATTAGAGTAGGAACATATCGAATATCTTTACCTTCTTGCTCATTTTTAGGACTTACTTTATCTCTGTCAACTGTGATTATATCGATTTTATTAAAATCAATTCCAAGTTCAATAAAAATTTTTTCTAATCTTGGCACTTCTCTTCTGCTATCTCCACACCATGTTCCTAAAAAAAGTTCATAATTATATTGGTTAGGATCCGATATGGCGCCTAGAAGCTCAACATCAAGCTCATAATTATCAAATTCATTATTGTACCATTCGGCAAAAGGTTTTTGCTTCAATTCATCAATTGAGACTTCTCCGAGCAACATTGCCTTTCCAGTCTTAGGATCCTCAAACATCCCTTCAGGAATATTTGAAGAACTAAAATACAAATACGCTAATGCAAAACATGAAATTGCAAGGCATAAAGAGAATATTTTATTTATCGAGTTCATTGTAGTACTTAAATATTAAATAAGTACAAATTATGGTACAAGATAAAGTAATTACAGATCCCTCAATTCCAAATGCTCCGCCTGAAACAATATCGGGAACATTTCCAGTATTTTCATGACTTATGATTTTCCATGAATCAACATTAAAACCACTAATTTCAAAACCAAAAAGTCCTTGAAAAAAGTTCCATCCAAAATGAAAAAATGTTGGAAACCATAAATTTTTAGTGAATGTATAGCTTATTCCAAGAATGAACCCTGCAGCAAACAGTTCGGTCATTGGTACCCAGGTACTCCAAACATTTGTATTACCAGAATGTAATAATGCAAATAATAATGATGATCCGGCAAGCGCAATCCATCTATTGCTTGTTGAGTCCATCATATTATTTAAGATATATCCTCTAAAAATTAACTCTTCATCAAATGCTGCCATAAACAACAATATACTTACAATGAATACTTCTGGCTTAAATCCAAGATACCCTGTTATATTGATAGCGCCTATCAACCATAAAACTAAAAATAATCCCCCAATAAAAGCCAAAGCAAAGCCTAAACCAATAAGCATTTCATTAGCTTTATCTTTTACAGACAATCCGATAGACATTAGAGGCTTTCTATCTATAAACTTGGTAGCAACCCACAATGCTGCAAAACTTCCGAGAAGTGAAAATCCTGTCAAAATTAACATCACAGGTGAATCAAAACTCATTTCACTAAATAAGGCTTCAGCAGAATCTGGATTCCCCATATCTACCCCATTGGCCATCATGATTAATACAACTCCGATAGATTGTACTAAGCCCATGATTATCAACCATAATGGCATAAAAATTATTGCTCTTAAAAATCCATTTTTTATTCTTGGTTCCATTTTATTTTCCTTTATTTATCGGTTTACCATTTTTGTATTTAACTACCTCAATTAATTGGCCTTTATCGTCAAAAAACGATACATCTCCATTTAAATTTCCTCGTTTATAATCAACTTGAACATAAATTTGTCCATTTTCATGGTAAAAAGTATACAAACCATCAAATTTACCGTTACGATAATTTGCTTCTGTTCTTAAAGCCCCACTTTCATAAAAATCTTTATATGGACCGTGATTCATTCTACCTTTTACAGTACGAATCATTTTTATTCTTACTTGCTTGTCGTCATAGTATTCTGTATAAATTCTTTCGCCAGTGTTCCTATTAAAAACATTAGTTTCAAAGCCACCGTTTGTTACTTCTTGTCCATAACTGATAGCTAAAAAACAGAAGAGTAAAATTATTTTCCTCATCTCTATTTCTCCTCCATTATAAATATTTCTTCTAAGTTCTTTTTGAAGAAGCGTGTAATTTTGATGGATAAAGTAAGAGATGGATCAAATTTTCCAGTTTCAATAGCGTTTATCGTTTGTCGACTAACATTCAAATATTCAGCCAACTGTTTTTGACTTATCGCTTTTTCTGATCTTAGTTTTTTAATGTTATTATTCATTATTGATAAAATTTTTTATAAAAATACATTTGACCAATTACCATCCCAAGAATTGAGCACCCAAAATAATCCATAAATTGTGGTTGGTATTCAGTATAAATCGATATATAGTGTAAAAATAGGCCAAAAATAACAAAGCCCATAAAGCCTGACATTAATGAAAAATCATGATATTTTTTATAAAGCTCATCTTGACTTTGATATAATTTATAGGAGTATTTAATAGTAAAAATACCAGTAATTAATACTGTTAATGGAAAACCATAATACATTGAAGGATGTAATATTTCAGACCACATAATGATAACCGATTTATCAAAAGAGAGTCCTATAAAAAATCCACAAAGAATAGCTGACAATAAAACTTTTTTGGTAAGCTTCTTGTCTTCTTTACTTAATGAAGAATATTCAAACCATAAACCTTTATGTGTTATTTTAGTCATTTTTTCTCCTTAATATATATGGGTCAATAATATTTATAATTGTAAACTAAACTATTTAAAATGTCAAGTACACTTTACAAAAAAAGGAGTTTTAATTAATGAGAAATTTTATACTTATTTTGGTAATTCTATTGTTTGCTGGATGCAATAAATCAGATAACAATATAGATGTTGAAAAAAAATATAATATTTACATCAGCAAATTATCAGATGAAGAAATTGCAGAAAATTTAAAAAATGGTTTAAAACCTATTGCTGTGAAAGATAACATTGATGTTGTGGGTTTTGCCAATACTGCGGGTTCAAAAGCCTTAGAGAACAATTTTCCAAATAAAAATGCTTTTTTGGCTCAAAAACTTATTGATAACGGGTACTTTGTCATTGGAAAAACAAATCTTTCAGAATGGGCAAACTTTCGCTCTTCTACATCAACTAGTGGATGGTCTAGTATGGGAGGACAAACTATAAATCCATACGGAGAAATGCGTACACCATGTGGCTCAAGTTCTGGTTCAGGGGTTGTTGTTGCTACTGGATTAGTAGATGTTGCTATTGGTACTGAAACAAACGGATCTGTAAGTTGTCCCTCTTCCGTAAATGGTATTGTTGGAATCAAGCCAACTGTTGGGCTGGTAAGCAGGTCTGGAATTATTCCAATATCTTCTACGCAAGATACTGCTGGACCTATGGCGAATTCTGTGAGTTCAGCAGCAAAAATTTTAGAAATTATTTCTGGTGTTGATTTGGATGATCCGGCGACACTTAATATTCCTGATGATTTTAATTTTAATTTTACCTCTGACTTAAATGATTCAAGTCTTGCTGGAAAAAGATTTGGACTTTTACCGACGGGTAGTATGAATTCTGATGGAAAGCTTATGCTTAAAAAAATTAGGATGATGCTTGAAGAAGCTGGTGCAACAGTTATAGATATTGATGACAACAGAGAATATCCTGGTCCCGAAGAGTTGCTTGTTTTATTGTATGAGTTTAAAGTTGGATTAGAACAATATCTGGCTAACTCAAATTCAGAATTTAAAACACTTGATGAACTAATTACTTTTAATGAAGATAATAAAGATGAAGTATTAAAATATTTTGATCAAAGTCATTTTTACGACAGTAATAAGACACCATCACAAAAAGAAGAATACTTACTTGCTCTTGAACGCGTTTTACAAACAAGAGATGAAATTGATAGCTTTATTAAAGAATATGATATTGAAGCTTTGGTTGGCCTTTCATGGAGCCCTGCATGGGCAATTAATCATGAAGGTGGAGACGATGAAGCAATTGCTGAGTATAAATTTTGGGTTAATGGTAGTTATGCAGCAATGGCAGGCTATCCTCATGTGACTATTCCTTTCGAATATGTAGATAACCTACCAATAGGAATGTCTTTTATTGGTTCAAAATGGGATGATAAGAAACTAATTGAGTTTGCTTATGCTGCAGAAAAATTAATTCAATTTAAACCTTCACCAAACCTATAATGTTTGAAAGTCTTGAAATAGTATTAATTGTTATAATTGGTCTGTTCATTCTATCGATTNTTCTAATAATTATTAGAGATATCATTAGAGGTATATTAGACAGATTTAAATAGGAATTATTTCCACTTGATATTACATCCCATTGAAGGATGTTGATTTGAAGAAATAGTATTTCCATTTAACAAGTTTGTGCAAGCACTTCTTAAATCACTCCCTGTAATTTCAATATCATTTCCAGGAGATGAATTATCCATTCTTCCTCTGTANACTAACATATTTTTATTA
>FUFK010046003.1_pt1 | contig 34351 bp, 44 predicted proteins | sample 1021851 | NCBI WGS metagenome assembly FUFK01 (sample SAMEA51879418, study PRJEB19060) | metagenome | reverse complement strand
ACTTCAAGGGATTAAGTGACTCAATAATAAGAGGATGTAGATTTAGAAATGTTCCATCAAATGAGGGTGCTGGTGCATTAATTAAATTAGATGAAAATGGAAGTGAGGTCATAGACCAAATTCGTATTCAAGATTGTGTTCTCGATGGATCACCTGACGGATCATCATTGAATTCAAATGTTGATGGTATCGCAATATATAACACAGTATCAACAGTTTATGTTACAAATACATCTGCAATTAGATTGAATAGATCATTTTATTCTGATAGTAGTTGGGATGGTAACTTCTTCTACTTTCAAAACTCTGAAGCAGAAAGAGCATCATCTGATGGATTTAGTATAAATGGAAGTGGGAATTTTGTAACAATTGATAATTGTTTTTCTAGTACTAATAATGGACATGGTATCAACATTCTATCTAATCAAAATTCCTCAGTTAACATAACAAATCCAAATGTTCGTGATAACTCTGGACATGGAATATTAATAGATGCTAGTTCTATTAATAATTGTAGTATTGTTAATCCAGCGATTGGTGGAAATAGTAGAGGTAATACTGGGACTAATCATGGTATTTTTATTGGAACAAATGTAAATAATGTATACATTGCAGGAGGAAAAATTGGTGGTAATACCTCTGAATTGTCTGGAACTGGAACTCAGGGTAGAGGAATTCTAATTAATGGTAGTTCTCATAGTAATATTAGAATCATTGGTACAAATGTTAGTGGTAATCAAGATTCAGATGGAATTGGTGCTTCCATTAGTTCTGGAAGTGGAAACTCAATTAAGTTCAACGCAGGTTCAACTGTTGATGTTGACACATAATCATCAGGAATTATAAAAAAAAAATGGCTCAATTCAACTTCCCAAATAGTCCGAATAATGGTGATTCCCATACACAGAATGGTATTACTTTCGTGTGGGATGGTGAAGCTTGGAGAAGACAAGGAACTGCAGGTCCTCAAGGTGGTGCTGGTGCTCAAGGAGCTCAAGGTGCTCAAGGTGCTACAGGTTCAGGTGCTCAAGGTGCAACAGGACCTACAGGTGCTCAAGGTTCTACAGGATCTACAGGACCAGCAGGACCGACAGGACCATCTGGTAACACAGGTGCACAAGGTGCACAAGGTGCACAAGGACATCAAGGTGCAGGTGGATCAGGTGGACCTACAGGTCCCTCTGGAGCAACAGGTGCTCAAGGTGCGACTGGATCTACTGGTTCTCAAGGTGCTGCAGGTTCAGCGACTGTTGCAAATAATTCCGACGACAGAGTGATCACTGGTGGTAGTGGAACTAACTTAAATGCTGAAGCAAACTTAACCTTTAATGGATCAACTTTAGATGTAACTGGTGATGTGGTTATTGATAGAGGATCTTCTGTTAATCAGGCAATTGATATTAAGACAACAGCAACCAGTGGTGCTTCCAGAGTTAGATTTGTAGAATCTAATGCTGTAAAAGGAGAACTAGCATACTCTCATGATAATGACCAAGTAGAAGTTATCGGTGGTTCTGGACAAAGTGCAGTTATTTTTGCTGATAATGTTGAAAAACTTCGCATTGGAACTTCAGGTCAAATTGGATTAAGTGGTGCAAACTATGGTACATCTGGTCAAGTATTAACAAGCCAAGGTTCTGGTTCTGCAGCAACTTGGACAACAGTATCAGGAGCTAGTAGTAACTATACAAATAGTCTTTCAAATTCAGTTCAGAGAACTCTTCAATCAAAATTAGATGACTTTGTAAATATATTAGATTTTGGTGTAGAGGAGGGAAGTTCAAAATCTAGTACAGTAAGATCTAATAATAAAACAAGATTTAAAAATGCTCTCGCTCATGAAAAAAGAATTTACATACCAGAAGGAATATATGAATTTGATGGTGAAGTTGATATTGCAAACAAATCAGTTTCTCTTTTTGGAGATGGTGAGAGATTAACTATTTTAAGATGGGTAGCTTCGGGTAGTTTTAATGGAATTAAGTGGGAGACAAACACTGCAGAGAGAACTCTTACAGTCAGAGATCTTAAATTACAAGCATCTGGAAATATAACTGGAAGTCCAATTTATGCAGACGAAACTTCTGGCGGTGGTGGTGGAACAATTAATCCAAATGTTGTTTTTGAAAACGTGGTCGCAGAATCTTTAGAAGGCACAACCAGATGGCAGAAAGGTTTTTATTTTAATGATTGTCGAAACAGTTATTGTAATAGAGTAGTTTTTAGAGGCAATGGTAATAATACATCGTATCTTTCAGATTATGGATTCTTTATGGATGGAAGAAACATAGGTTGTATTGATTTTAGTTTATTTCAATGTCAGGTTTCAGATGTCCGTGGTGCACCTGGTGCTGCGTTTTTAATAAGGGGAGCGTGTGAAGGTATTCATGTTGAAAGTTGTTTGGCGATTAATACCGATAGAGGTGTACAGAGTGATAATCATTATGGTACTAATAATGCCGAGAGTGCGGAACCTTTCGTTACTGTAACTAACTGTCACTTCAATACACACGAATACGGTATATTATTTGCTCGTGTCATGCAATCATTTGTATCAGATAATCATCTTCAAGCTTGTGATATTACCACTCTCGGTAGTGTTGTTAATTGGATGGGAATTGAAGTGACTGCTGCAAGTTCTAATAATCAAAATAGTAATCTTCAAATTCATCATAATTTAATTCATGCAGGTTTTTCTGGAAGAAACTCGGTGCTTGACAGAGGTGCCTACATTAATTATGCTGATCAAGTATGTTTAGATAATAATCAATTCAAGGGATGTGATGATTCTGTAATTGACTTTACAAGTACAACTTCTAATTCTCAAGCATTAAATAATAGATTTGATAATTGTGATACTCCTCACATCACTAACAATGGTTCAAATATAATAACAGCAACTGTTGCTGGTGCTCAAGGTGCTGCAGGTGCTCAAGGAGCTACGGGTGGAGCACAGGGTGCTACTGGTGCAACAGGTGCTCAAGGTGCGACTGGACCAACAGGACCTACAGGACCAACTGGTGCACAAGGAGCTACTGCTGCACAGGGTGCTCAAGGTGCAACAGGACCCACAGGACCTGCTGGTAATGCAGGTGCTCAAGGTTCAGGTGGATCAACAGGTGCTCAAGGTGCTGCTGGTTCAACAGGAGCTACAGGACCTACTGGTAACACTGGTGCAACTGGTGCTCAAGGTGCTCAGGGTGCTGCAGGTGCACAAGGTAGCTCTGGTGCTGGTGCTTTAAATGTTAAAGATTATGGAGCAGTAGGAGATGGAAGTACAGACGATACGTCTGCAATTCAAAGTGCCCTCAATGCGGGTAGTGTGTTCTTCCCTGCAGGTTCTTATAAAATAACTTCCACTATTTCCCTATCTGATAAAGTAAGAAGTATTAATGGAGTAGGTCAACAGTCGATATTAAAATTTGTTCCAAGTTCAAGTCCTGATAACTTATTTGAAATCACCAGAACAGCCCCTGAATCTGCTTTTTTCCAAGTTTCAAATTTAAGATTTGATACTACTGTAGCTGATGCTGGTTATGCTATAAAAATTCAAGAAACGAGAAGTAGTAACGGTGATCATGTTGTAGGAGGAGTAGACTTTTTACATATTACTAACGTTATATTTGATGCAGAGGGTTCTGGTTATTGGAGAGGTGCATTATATCAAGTTAATGCTGGAGGAACTTATTGGACTAATTCCAGTTTTAGAAATAATAATAGTGCTACTGCTCAAAATGATACTGACGTTCAAGGCATATATTTACATAACACAAGTCCTGGTGGCACTGCACCAAACTATAAAGTGATTAGAGCTTTGACCATGAATAATTTTTATATTCAAAGAACTTATCGTGCAATAACTGTTCAAACCACCACCACCAACTATGGTATTGAAAGTGTTTATATAGATCTTGGAGAAATTATATCTAGAACTGGAATATATTTTTCTGGGTCAGGTCATATAGATGCTATTAGTGTTCAAAATGTTCATATGGATGTTCTTGAATCTGCAATAATAGGAACTAATAATACAGATGTTAATGTAGTAAGGATTATAGGATCTGACTTAAGAAAAGGAACTAATGGAGGAAGTCCTGTTGCTAGTAATCTAATAAGATTTCATTCTGGAAGGATATTATCTATAGTAGGCACTCAGATTGGTGGCACTTATTCGGGTGGTAGTGGTGTAGCACAAAATGGTATAAGTCTAGAAGGTGATTATCAGGAATTTAATATAGATGGTGGTAATTTCTTTAGAGATCTGCAAAGACCTATAATTATTGGTGGCACTGTTAACAATGGAGTTATTGGATTATTTGAGAGTAGTTGTGATATTGACACAGTAAGCAATACTTCAAGTGGCGGTGGTATTATTATAGATACAGGTTCAGGATCAACAGGTGCTCAAGGTGCGACTGGATCTACAGGTGCTCAAGGTGCTACTGGTTCAACAGGTGCACAAGGTGCTACAGGTGCTCAGGGTTCTACTGGTTCAACAGGTGCTCAAGGTGCCACTGGTTCAACAGGTTCTCAAGGTGCTACTGGAATATCTGGTTCAAGATTATATACCGTAACAAACAGTGGATTTAGTGCATATGTGATAGATGGATCAAATAATCCAACACTTAATTTATTAAGAGGTTTTACATATACATTTAATATTAATGCTTCAGGTCATCCTTTTTATATTAAAACAGCACAGACTACAGGCATAGGAAATCAATATACAAGTGGTGTGACTGGGAATGGAACGCAATCAGGAACATTAACATTTGCTGTTCCTTATAACGCACCTTCGACTTTATATTACATCTGTCAGTATCATAGTACTATGAAAGGTACTATATCAATATCTGATGTAGGTCCTACAGGTGCTCAGGGTGCCACTGGTTCAACAGGATCTCAGGGAGCACAAGGACATCAAGGTGCTGGTGGTTCAGGAGGATCTACAGGTGCACAAGGTGCTACTGGTGCTCAGGGAGCACAAGGACATCAAGGTGCTGGTGGTTCAGGAGGATCTACAGGTGCACAAGGTGCTACTGGTGCTCAGGGTGCTTCAGGATCTGGTGGTGGAACTGGTGCTCAAGGTGCTCAGGGTGCTTCAGGATCTGGTGGTGGAACTGGTGCTCAAGGTGCCACTGGTGCTCAGGGTGCTTCAGGATCTGGTGGTGGAACAGGTGCACAAGGTGCTACAGGTGCTCAAGGAGCTGCAGGAAATGCTACCACTGGTGCTCAAGGTGCACAAGGACATCAAGGTCATCAAGGTAACACAGGTAATACGGGAGCACAGGGTGGTTTATCCACCTATTCAGTTCCTTCAGGTGGTATCATCATATGGTCTGGTGCAGCAAATGCGATTCCAAGTGGTTGGGTATTATGTGATGGTACAAACAGCACTCCAGATTTAAGGCAAAGATTTGTTATGGGTTCAGGTGATAACCCTAGTGTTGCAAGAACTGGTCAAAGTGTTGGTGCTCAAGGAGGTTACACAGACACTATTGTTGTTCAACACAATCATACTATTACTGATAATGGTCACACCCATAATCTATTATATAATCACGGTGCCTTTGGTGGAACTTCAGGTGCAGTTACTCCTAGAAGTGGTAATACACCAGTGACTCCAGGTATTACTGGAAGAATATCAACAAATTCAACTGGAATAAGTATCGACAATGAAGGTAGTGCAGGAACTGATAGAAACATACCACCATTTTATGCACTTTGTTATATTATGAAAACTTAAAATAAATAGGTAAAAAGATTATGGCAACAACTATTCAAGGTGGAGACACAACAATTTGTTATGGATCATTGAGAATATCTACTGATGAAAATAATTCAATAGATAGTACACAAGGAGACTGGACATTTGTGGAGGGTTCTGAGCACTTGTATGTTGTAAATAATAAAAATAATAAAAAGTATAAACTCACTATGGAAGAGGTATCATAGTATAGATCATGGCTGCATTCGATTTTCCAAATAGTCCTAATAACGGTGATAATTACACTGCTAATGGAATCACATGGACATGGGATGGAACTAGTTGGAGAAGAAGTTCGGCAGTGGGTGCTCAAGGTGCACAAGGACATCAAGGACATCAAGGAAGTTCATATTGGGTCGCTGAAGGTGTAGGTATTCATACATTAACGAATGTTGGTATTGGAACTACAAATGCTACTGATAAATTAGTTGTTGATGGTAATGCTCGTATAACTGGTATTCTTACCGTAGGAACTACCTCTGTTGTTATAAGTAATGATTCAGTAATTGTTGGTTCAGGATCATCAATTCATAGTAATATAGCAGAATTTAAACATCTTACTTCAAGTGGAATTTCAACGTTTTATGATGATTTAGATGTTCAGGGTGGAATAAAAGATAAAGATGGTGAATTAGGCACTTCGGGGCAAGTATTAAGTTCTACTGGTACACAATTAAATTGGGTATCAGCAAGTAGTGGTCCATCTGGTGCTCAAGGTGCTCAAGGTCATCAAGGTAATACAGGACCTGCAGGTGCTCAAGGTGCTGCAGGTGCTCAAGGAGTTGCAGGTGCTCAAGGTGCAACAGGACCTGGTGGTGGAACTGGTGCTCAGGGTGCCACTGGTGCTCAGGGTGCTTCTGGAGCAGGTGGTGGAACTGGTGCTCAAGGTGCACAAGGACATCAAGGTCATCAAGGTGCTACTGGTGCTCAAGGTGCTACTGGTGCTCAAGGTGCTCAAGGTGCACAAGGACATCAAGGTGCAAATGGTGCTCAAGGTGCAACAGGTGCTCAAGGTGCAACAGGTGCTCAGGGTTCTCAAGGACATCAAGGTGTTGCAGGAAATGCTACTACTGGTGCTCAAGGTGCTCAAGGTGCTACTGGTTCTCAAGGTGCACAAGGACATCAAGGGCAACAAGGTGGAGGAGGAACAACTGGTGCTCAAGGTGCTACAGGTGCTCAAGGTGCAACAGGTACAGGCACTGTAGGTGCTCAAGGTGCAACAGGTTCAGGTGCTCAGGGTGCAACAGGTGCTCAAGGTGCTCAAGGTACACCTGGAAATGCGACCACTGGTGCACAAGGTGCTCAAGGACATCAAGGTACACCTGGAAATGCGACCACTGGTGCTCAGGGTGCTCAAGGACATCAAGGTACACCTGGAAATGCGACCACTGGTGCACAAGGTGCTCAGGGTCATCAGGGTCATCAGGGTGCTGGTGGTTCAGGAGGATCTCCAGGTGCACAGGGTGCAGGTGGTTCTCCAGGTGCTCAAGGTGCTGTAGGTTCATCAGCATCATATACTGTTAAACAAGTTTTAAGCACCTCAACAAATGGGACACAGTACTATAGATATTATCAAGGTCCGATAGATACAGGATTATCTCTCACAATAAATTGTGCTGATGCAAATAATAAGATACTAATAGAGTATACTATTTGTTGTGCAGCGACCACTGGCAACAGTAGTTTTGGTGGTAGTAGATATGTTGGTTCAAGATTACTGAGAAATAATTCACAAATTGCTGGTGGAACTAGTGGAGGTTCTGGTAATGAAAGTGTTTATACAGATACTGGTCATGATAGTTTAGACCATCATTCTTTCTCTTATATGGATACACCTGGTGCTGGTAATCATACATATAAAGTACAGATTAGACATCATCTAAGCGGTAGTTACGCTAATTACCTAGTTTTTAATAGAAGCAGAGATGGTAATTATAGAACTTTGAGTACATTAACTTGTTCGGAGATTGAAATCTAATGAAGTGGAGAATTTCAACAGCATTAGGTGAACTAATGCCAACCTCATCATATGGAATAACAGATGAAGATTATTCAAGTATTCAATGGATGGATAGTAGCAACCCTCTACCTTCAATTGATGCGATAAATGCAAAGATAACAGAATTAGATAATGCAGAACCAATGAGACTGTTGAGGATAGAGAGAACTAATCGTCTCAAAGAGTGTGATTGGACACAATGCCCTGATGTTCCTGATGCAACAAGAACTGCTTGGCAGACATATCGACAACAACTTCGTGATCTACCTGCATCTGCATCTCCTAAATTAGATGAAATTTATGAATTGGACTTATCGTCAGTCACTTGGCCAACTAAACCATCTTGACTATAATATAAAAAAAAATATTATGATTTAATGACAGACAATAAAAAATACACTCATAGATTTAACATTTTTCCAACATTAGTTTACATAGTAGATTGTTCAGATTTAATTGAACCAGTGAAGGATTTGTTGAAATCAGTAACTTGGAATGATGATTGGAACGGACAATCTGAGAATGTTCATATTTTAAATTCTCAACCAAAACTTATTGAAGAATTCCAAAATAGAGTTAATCTCTCTCTATCTGAATTGAAATACGAACTCCCATTAAAATTAACTACCAGTTGGTTTACTAAAACAACACCTTATGGGAGTATAGGTAGACATAATCATTCAAACTCATTTTGGAGCACAGTCTATTATTTTAATGATGATTGTGGAAAATTAAGTTTTACAAAAGATGTTCCTGCAATAAATGTAAATTTTCATAATCAAGATCATTCCACTCAAATGTATGGAGAAGTTAAATTTCCCGCAAAAAAAGGACATATGTTACTATTTCCAAGTTCTTTACATCATCATTTAGAAATTAATAATTTTGATAAAGAGAGATATTCATTAGCCATGAACTTTATGCCGAGTGGAATGATGTACGGACAAGACTCGTCTTATTATTACTCATGATGAATAAATAAAATTATGACTGGCATAGATTTTCCCTCCAATCCTAGTGTAAATCAACAATTCTCTGCATTCGGTAATGTTTGGGTTTGGAATGGATCATCTTGGAGAAAAGTAAGTCGAACAGCAGTTGTAGGGGCACAGGGTAATACTGGCCAGACTGGACCTCAAGGTGCAACAGGAGCAGGAGCACAGGGAGTTGCAGGTGCTCAAGGTGTTCAAGGGGCAACTGGACCAACTGGACCCACAGGTCCTACAGGTGCTGGTGCTCAAGGAGCTACTGGTGCTCAAGGTGCTACAGGTGCACAAGGTGCACAAGGAACTCAAGGTAATATTGGTGTAGGAAGTATTACAACATCAACAGGTGCACCACCTAGTCCTAATGAAGGAGACTTATGGTGGGATACAGATGATGCTGTATTGTTAGTTTATTATAATGATGGAAATAGTAGTCAATGGGTATCAATAAACACTGGAGTTAGAGGGGCTCAAGGTGCCACTGGTGCTCAAGGTGCTCAAGGTGCTGTTGGAGCAACTGGAGCTCAAGGTGCAACAGGAAATGTGGGTGCTCAAGGTGCTCAGGGTGCTGCTGGTGCACAAGGTGCTGCTGGTACAAATGGTGCTCAGGGTGCTGCTGGTGCTCAAGGTTCTCAGGGTAATCAAGGACAATCTGGAACAAATGCAGGTCAAGGTGCACAAGGTGCTGCAGGTGCACAGGGTGCTGCTGGTGCTCAGGGTGCTGCTGGTGCTCAAGGTGCTGCTGGTGCTCAGGGTGCCACTGGTGCTCAGGGTGCTGCTGGACCTACTGGTGCTCAAGGTGCGACTGGATCTACTGGTGCTCAGGGTGCTGCTGGTGCACAAGGTGCTGCTGGTGCTCAGGGTGCCACTGGTGCTCAAGGTGCTCAAGGTCATCAGGGTCATCAAGGTGTAAATGGTAACGTTGGTGCTACTGGTGCTCAAGGTGCTACTGGACCAACTGGATCTCAGGGTGCAACAGGTTCAGGAGGATCACCAGGTGCTCAAGGTGCAACAGGTTCAGGTGCTCAAGGTGCAACAGGTGCTCAAGGTGCTACGGGATCAGGTGGTGCAACAGGTGCTCAAGGTGCTGCTGGTGGAGGAGGATCAACAGGTGCTCAAGGTGCCCAAGGTGCCCAAGGAGCTGCAGGAAATGCTACTACTGGTGCTCAAGGTGCAACGGGAGCAACAGGTGCTCAGGGTCATCAAGGTAATACAGGAACAACAGGAACTGTATTTACTTCTGGAACAAGGATGTTATTCCAACAATCATCAGCACCAACTGGTTGGACAAAAGATACGACTTTAGATAATCGAGCACTGCGAATTGTATCTGGAAACGTTGGTAATGCTGGTGCTAATAATTTTACAAACGTATTGAACAGCACAGTAACCACTGGTGGTGGTATAGTTCAGAACCACACTTTAACTGTCGCTCAAATGCCAGCACACCAACACGACACAAGTGTTACTAATTCAAATTTATTCCCTTCTTTTGGGGGAGTTACCATAGGATATGGTGGACCAGGACAATATCCTGCGACTACTTTTACCATGAGTAACACTGGTGGAGGTCAAGCTCACAACCACGGATTAACACAACCTAGCTTTAACTTGAATGTTGCGTATACAGATGTTATAATAGCTCAGAAGAATTAATTATGAAACTTGAACAAGGAAAATTTTGCCCACTCATAGGTGAGGATTGTATAGGATTAAAATGCTCTTGGTTTACTCAAATTAGAGGAACTCATCCTCAAACTGGTCAGGAGATAGATGAATGGGGATGTGCAGTAGTGTGGATGCCTACGCTATTGATAGAAAATTCTCAGCAACAGAGACAAACTGGTGCTGCTGTAGAATCATTTAGAAATGAAACATTGAATAGAATATCTCAAACAATCGAGATGAAAACTATTGAAGAACAAAACGACAAAAAATTATTATCTTAATGTATGATTTAGTGCAAACCATTCAGGTTCTCACTCCTGAAGAGGTGGATTTTGTAAATACAGAATTAGACAAAAAACAATTTACAGTTAGTTCAATTGGTTTTGATGATGGCGAAACTGGTGAACCTAGAGTAGATCCAAATATTAGATCAAGCTCTGGATGTTATTTACTTGATGATGAAGAGGCATCCAAAGTAATACATAAAGGAATGAATAATGCTCTGTTGGAGTATCATCAGAGACTGATAAAAATTCATCCTACGTTTGATGGGTATCCAGTTCCTGGTGGTTTCATGACAAAATCACATCGTGAATTTATTCAAGTATTGGAATATGTAAGTAATCAAAAATATAATTATCATATTGATGCATCTCCAGCACCTAATTCAAAAGAATATCATAGAAAAATTTCTATAATTTTATATCTTACAGATGATTTTGAAGGAGGTCATACTAAATTTGTTAATAAGAAATATAAACCACCAATTGGTCATGCTCTAATCTTCCCATCAAATTGGTGTTTTCCACATTGTGGAACGATGGTCACTAAAGGAACTAAAAGGGTGGCGGTCACTTGGTATTATGTTGAAGACATCAACGTTTGACTATCTAAATAAATTCAACTATAATTATTCTATGAGTTACTCAGACGAATTTTTAGAGAACATTACCATAGATGTTTGTAAGAGAACATTTATGTTGTATAGTGATGATGGACAGAAAAGAAAAGTTAAGTGTGATACAACTCAACAGTTTATGGATGTTCTACAGTTGATCAACAATTCAGCAGATCCTAGAATTGTTGAATATGTTGATATATCGACCACAGAAGACTGATTCCTGACTAACTAAATAGATCATAGAATAATATATTGGCAATCATAAGACAATGCCCCTTAATAAGTTAGAGAACTTTATAAAGAATACTGAAGGGCGTATTCTTTATGTTAACCCAAGTGACCTTGATTCAACTGATGCGATTGAAAATCAAGGTAATTCACTTACTACTCCCTTTAAAACTGTTCAAAGAGCACTCGTAGAGGCTGCTAGATTCTCCTACTTGAAGGGAAATAATAATGATTCTGTAGAAAAGACAACTATATTGCTGTATCCTGGTGAGCATATAATTGATAATAGACCTGGTTATGCAATCAAGGCAAGTGGTACTGCAGCGAAAGCAGTCTCACAAAGTGGTGCAGAAACAAACGCTACAACTGAATTTTCTCTAACTTCCAGTTCAATATTTGATTTAACTCAAGCAGATAATATTTTACATAAATTCAACAGTATAAATGGTGGTGTTATTATTCCTAGAGGAACATCACTTGTTGGATTAGATCTAAGAAAGACCAAGATAAGACCAAAGTATGTTCCAAACCCAACAGATATCACTGTAGGCAATTCAGCGATATTTAGAGTTACTGGTACCTGTTATTTCTGGCAGTTTTCAATATTTGACGGTGATGATACTGGTTTAGTCTACACAGACTCAACAGATTTTTCATCCAATAATCAATCAAGACCAATATTTTCACACCATAAACTAACATGTTTTGAGTATGCTGATGGTGTGAATATTCCGTCTGGATATACAATAACTGACTTAGCGATGTATTACGCTAAGTTATCAAATGCATTCAACTCCACAGACAGAATAATTGAAAGTTCAGATCGTTATCCAGCGAGTGATACTGGTTTCTCTCCTCAAAGACCAGAATTTGAAATAGTTGGTGCTTTCGCAGCTGACCCAATTAATATTTCTAATATTATATCTAATGATGGATTTACGCCAGGTCCAATAATCACAGTAACAACAACTAATCCTCATGGTCTTAACGCTGGTACACCAATTAAAATTAAAGGTGTCGGTGTTGATGATTACAATGTATCAACAAAAGTTCAAAATGTAACAAGCACAACTGAGTTTACATACTTATTACCTTTCGTTAGAACTAATTTACCTGCTTCGCCTAGTTCCTCTGCTGCTACAGTTACAATCGAGACTGATACAGTCACAGGTGCATCACCATATATCTTTAACTGTTCGTTAAGATCAGTTTTCGGTATGAATGGTATGCATGCTGATGGTAAAAAGGCGACTGGATTTAGATCAATGGTGGTTGCTCAGTTTACTGGAATATCACTACAGAAAGATGATCGTGCTTTTGTAAGTTACAATAAGTCATCTAGAATATACGAAGGTATAGGTATAACTAAGGTCACAGGATCTGCACTTGCAAACGGATCTTCGGCAACTAATACATCTCAAGTATACCATCTTGACTCAAACGCCAGATACAGAGAGGGATGGGAAACTGTACACATAAAGGCAAGTAATGATGCCTTCTTACAGATAGTATCAGTGTTTGCGATTGGATATGCTAGACACTTTGAATGTAATGCTGGTGCTGACTATAGTGTTACAAACTCAAACTCAAACTTTGGACAATTATCTCTTGCTTCTGAGGGATTTAAAAAAGAAGCATTTTCTAAGGATGATAAAGCATTTATTACAAATATTATTACACCAAAAGCAATCACATCTACAGAGGAGGATGTTGATTGGATTTCACTAGATGTTGCGAAGACTATAAGTGTTGGAATCTCCAGTCACTTGTATCTCTTTGGTTTCAATGATAAAGATATAAAACCTCCAGTCATAATACAAGGATATAGAGTTGGTGCTAAATTAAATGATAAGTTAAACATAATCAATTCAGGCACAACTTACTCTGCAAATATATTAATGGTGGATACTGATCCATCCAGTGGTGCAGTTTATGGAACAACAAGTTCACAAAAGGTGTTAGATGTCGCTAACATTACTCTTAGTTCACAATTTAATTTTCTTACAAATCATGGATTGTTAACAGGTGAGAAAGTTAAAATTATAAGTGATGATGCAGATCTTCCAGAAAATATAAACGCTCATCAAACATATTTTGTTATTAAAGTTAATGCAACAGCGATAAAACTAGCATCATCATTAACTAACGCTGAAAATGGAACAGCAATTACAGTATATGGTGGCACTAATCTAAAAATATTGAGTAGAGTATCTGAAAAGGATGCTGGTGATGTGGGTTCACCAATCCAGTTTGATGCTACAAATAGTAATTGGTACATTCATACTGATGGTGATGGAAACACTGGTAGTGGTATATACAACGCATTAGTTACAGGTGGAGTCTCAACCTTTGGATCTAGAACCAGTGTCTCATTCTTTAAAAGAAATGAGGATGCAAGAAGTATTGATGAAAAACTCTATAAATTTAGAGTCGTAGTTCCAAAAGAATTTGATAATGCTAAAAATCCAGAAGAGGGATTCGTCATTCAAGAGTCTGGATCCACAGCTGCTAGATCTAATGCTGATTTCACATTGACAACAATTAGTAACTCTGATTATGATTATAAGAGAAATCATAGATTTATCAGCACATGTACAGAGGCATCTAATGTTGTTACAGCAATCTCTGAATTACCTCACGATTTAGATGTAGGTGATCAGGTAATAATCAAAAATGTAAGTAGCACAACGAATACATCTGCTACAGTAAATCAAGGTTATAATGGTACATTTTTAGTCACTTCAGTTGCAGATGATAAAACATTTAGATACTCCACCACTGATGTAGATGGTGTGACTCATAGTGTTGGATTCTTTACAAATGATACTAGTAATAGAACAACCACTTTACCAAGATTTGAAAGAAATGATTTACAGGCAAATTACTATGTTTATAGAAATGATACAATTCAAGAATATGAAAAAGACATATCTGATGGAGTTTATCACTTATATGTTCTGAATGCTGATAATAACATAACAGAGGAATATCTAGCAGACAAATATAGTCAAAATGTTGATGATCTTTATCCACAATTAGATCGTGACAACGTTGAAAGCAACCCAGCTGCATCAAAATCTTTCGCAAGAAGATCGCCAGTTGGTAGTGTCGTTACCAATGACCTTAAGAAGAGTGTTACAAGAGAAACTGCTGATAGCATACTGAAAGATTTACACATAGGTTTACCAATTACAGGAGTTACAACTTCATTCTCATCACAGAACGCTGGTACAGCAACTCTTACTTTTGATAGACAACATAATCTAAGTGGTATCGTCACTTGTTCTATATCTGCTGGTGGATCAGGTTTAACAAACGGAACTTACAATAATGTTAAGTTATTCAATACAGGTGGTACAACATGGGATGGTGCAACTGCGACTGTGGTTGTGTCTGGTAATCAAGTAACACAGGTAGATGTTACTGCTGGTGGATCTGGATATGCTGGTGGAGAGACACTTGATTTAGATAATACATTCACTGGTGGATCTGGTGCAAAGGTCACTACTAGCACAGCTGGCATATCAACAATCATAGGTAATACAGTTCAAATTACTGGAATTACAACTGCTACAGGTGGATATTATAGAATATCTGGTGTACCAGCGACAAACCAAGTTTCAATTGCAATTACAGCATCTGATGATATACAGGCAGGTGAATACCTATTAAACATAGGTCACGAATTAATTGTTACCTCATCATCATATGATGCAGTTACTGGAAATACAACATTCACAACAAATTCACCACACGGATTTGTAACTGGTAATAGTTTTAGAGTTCATGATTCATCTAATATTAGCAAAGGAGACTTTATTGTAACTGGTATCACAACCACTACAGTCGTTGCTAAAACTGATGCAGCGTTATCAGGTGCATTCTTGTTGAAGCATGCTATGTCTGCAAACGATAGAGCATCCGATATTACTGGAGAGAATTTGGGAGCAAGAGGATTATCATTCTATGGTAATGAAAGAATGACTCTTGATTCTAATATTACTAATGACACTACACTTCATGTTTCAGTTCCAAATGCAGGAATATCAACTACTCAAAGATTTGAATTAGGATCGTACTTCCAAATTGATAGTGAGATAATGCGTGTAACAAGTAGCACACTCACTGGATCTGGTAATAATGAAATCACAGTCATTCGTGGTGCGTTAGGAACACTCAAAGAAAATCACGCTGGTGGAGCATTAATTAAGAAAATATTACCAAGAGCGATTCAATTCCATAGACCCTCCTATATTAGAGCATCAGGTCACACGTTTGAATATCTTGGATATGGTCCAGGTAACTATTCAACTGGTTTACCACAGGTTCAAGTCAAGACACTTTCAAGAGAGGAAGAATTCTTATCACAAGCACAGGAAACATCTGGTGGTATCGTTGTTTACACAGGTATGAATAATGATGGTGACTTCTATATTGGTAACAAATTAATTAATTCATCCACTGGTAAGGAAGAAACATTTGATATTCCAGTTCCAACAATCACAGGACAAGATCCTGCTAGATTGAGTGTTGTATTTGATGAAGTGATCGTCAAAGAAAGAATACTTGTTGAGGGTGGTAAGTCTAAGACAATTCTATCTGAATTTGATGGTCCTGTTAACTTCGATAAAGAAGTTAAGATAAATGATAAAACAACAATTAATGGTCTAACCAAGATCAATAATGATGTTGAAATTACTTCTACCACTCAGTCAAATGATAAAGATACTGGATCTTTAATAACAGAAGGTGGCGTAGGCATTGAGAAAAACTTAAATGTTGGTGGTAATTTAAATGTATCTGGAGTCTCAACCTTTGTGGGTGTAGGAACATTCCAGAGTGACTTATTTGTTGGTGGAGGTTTGAGTGTTGCTGGTGTTGCAACTTTCTTATCAGATATAGTTCTTACTGGTGAACTTGTAAGTAATAGTTCAATAGTATCCACTGGTGGTACATTTGGTAACATACAGATTGCAGTTACAAATGATAATGAAATTGATACAAAACCAGGTTCAGGTAATCTTGTAATTGATTCTGCTGGTGGAACGACAACGATAGATGATATCGCTATCATAAATGGAGCTTTAACAGTCAATGGCGAAATTAGGGCTGTTAATTCAGATATTATCGCTTTTGCATCATCTGATGAAAATCTTAAAGAAAATCTTGTTGTTATACCAAATGCACTAACTAAAGTTGGATTGTTGACTGGATATACTTATGATTGGAAAGCAGAAAAATACAATGATACTGACCACTTAACAATTATTGGTGAATCTGATACTGGTGTGATCGCCCAACAAGTAGCTGCTTTAGGATTACCAGGCATAACTACTACTAGAGAGGATGGAACTATGGCGGTTAGGTATGAAAGATTAATTCCATTACTTATTGAAGCAATTAAAGAACTAGAAGCACGAGTTAAAACTCTGGAGGGTTAATGGCTTTACAAGCATCTGGACAAATTAAATACAGTGAAATAATTGCTGAGTTTGGCACACCAATATCTGGTGGATTGGGTGAATATAGAATTTCTGAGAGTGTTGGAACTTTAAACAATTTACCACTTGATTCCGATACTTGCGGACCAAACGCAAATGCAGATATTCCACAGACAGGAGAAATTAAGTTTAGTGATTTTTACAATGCTAGATTAAATCATATCGTTGATTTATACTCACCATCACTCAACAATACATTTAGACAGGATGCAAAGCAGCGTTGGAGTAGTGGAAATGTACATATCGTAGGATCATCTAAAACTGGTAAAACTCCACCTCCTGATACAGTGAATGATAAAGTTATTATCAATGTAAATGCAAAGATTGGATCGTCAAAGGGAATTCAAACTCATTGTGCATTGAAAACTGGTTTCTGGGACACAGGTACAAATCTTAAGATCGAGATAGGGACATCTGGTAGATTGTATGGATCAGGTGGTAATGGTGGATCAGGTGGATCTGCTAACAATGGAAAAGGTGGTGATGGTCAAACAGGTTCAAGTGGTTTAGGAATACAATATCCTTGCACAATCAATAATTTAGGTGTCATCCAATCTGGCTACGGAGGTGGTGGAGGCGGTGGCGGTAGAGAGCAACAAACTAATACAGGTAAAAAGTCACCACCAGCAAATAATGGTGCTAGTGGTGGAGGCGGTGGCGGTGGAGCTGGATTCCCTGCTGGAGCTGGTGGTGTCTCTCCACAAAATGCTTTTGGTGGTGGTACTAATGGTTCTGATGGTGCAGCAGGTAGTTTATCTGGACAGTCACCAGGTGGTTTAGGTGGTAATTATGCTGCTAATGGTGGAAATAGTAGTCCTGTGAATAACTCAGCAACAGGTGGTGATAGTGGTGAAGTCGATAATACTACAGGTGGGCATGGACTTGGTGGTAGCAATGGATTTGCTATTATAACTAATCAAGGATCTTCCCCGTCTATAACGGGTGGTGGATCAATTACAGGGAGAACCATAACGTCAGTAAATCCAACATGATGAGTCCAAATATATTATTCAAAGTGATTTCAAACGACCCAATAAACAAATCAATTGTAGTTAAATTTTGTCGTGAGAATGCACAAAAACCAATTGATGAATATAGTTCATATAATATTTCATATCGTAATATAGATTTTAGTAGTCCAAAAGCATTTGAAGATAGTATGCGTTCTAGGGGTAATCCTGTTGTTATGAAGCAATTAATGAATGAACCCGCACTTGATGAAAACAAAGGTATATCTGAGATATTATCAACTGATATAAATGATTATGTAGGAAAAATTGTTTGCACTACAAGTGATACAAGTGGTAGTTTAAATAAGGTGACATTATGATTGATGACGGAAACAAAAGATTTTATCGCAGATGTGATGAGTTTGCGATATGTGTTAATTTAGGAAAAAAGGGATATGTAACAGCTGAGAGTCCAGTGGATAGAAACACAATATTTCAGTATATTGTGTATGGAAAGGGAAAAGCAGGTATCATGTTTACTGAGGATTATATTGAATTTAAGGATAGAGAATTGGTAGACTTGAGAAGATATGTTCATGAATATGTTATGTCTATCGCCACCGAGGACTTCTTCATCATTGGATTTAACACTTATGATAAATATCAGAAATGGGATGCTAGATTAATATCAGATAAAGAGACTGAACTAGATTTAAGAAGTTACTATGATAAAGTTGAGCCATTTACTGGAAGAACATTTATAATATGTCTAGATGGTAAACCGATAGTAAATGGTAAGAGTTTGAAAAGATATGATTATTCAGAGGTATTCTTTGGAAAATCATATAAGATTGATTTAAATGGAGGAGTATTAGGACTTTTTGTAAGATGTTAAAAGATTTTTTACATGAATACTTAGATTCTACAGCAGTAGATGATGCTATTAACACCCCCTTAGATAAGTTTGATAAGGACATCTATGGTGTTGTTGGTTTTCACTCACATGTTCATTATCGTGATGACCAATTCCAAGTGCAGGTGTTCAGATTTTATCCAGACAAGTACTTCATAGTTCCAGAACACACTCATCCAAATGTTCATAGTTTTGAAGTGGGTATTAGTGGAGATTTGTGGTTTAGTCATGGTGGTAAGTGGTTATATCCTAGACACCCTGCACTTCATTTTTATAGAGCAAAAACAAAAAAGAAATATCGTTGTATTCAAGTTGATAATGGAGATCCGCATGGAGCAGCAGTTGGTCCTACTGGCGGTATATTTTTATCGGTGCAACAATGGTTGAATGGAGTAAAACCATCTTGTGTTGGTATGGATTATGATGGTTATGGTGTATCAGAGAAACAGGCAGAGGTGGATGGTGTTAAATATAAAGAGAGGTCATGGAAAATGGCTGCAACAAAAGAAATTAAACCACCTCCTTGGGATATGCCATGATAACTAAAAATGATCTAGATCAATTATTTGAGTGGGGATCTAGTATTGAGTTTCCACTAAAAATATCTCCTAAGTTCACTGGTAGGGGAAAAGATTTTGATGGGGATGATTGGAGAGGATATTGGTTAAAGATGACGAGGAGAATGACTAATATTCGTAAAAGTTTCATGCCTGAACATATAGTTAAGATACACGAGAATCCAGATATATTGTATTCTGCATTTGTAAACATAGCTTCAGGTGCAGATATCAAACCGCATCGAGATCCAGAAGTTTATTTACACAAATATAAAAGAATACAGATACCTCTAGTTGTACCAGATCGAGAAAAATGCTACATGGTATGGGATGATGATAAGAAATATTATTGGGATGTTGGAGTTCCACAATGTTGGGAAGTAATGGATCACATGCATAGTGGTGCTAATTATTGTGATGAAGACGCTAAGTTTCTGTTCTTAGATGTAAAACTAGACACAGAAGTAATGATAAATAACTAAAAATCTATCTATAGAATGGCAAATATTAGGAAGTCATTTAATTTAAGAAGCGGAGTGCAAGTTGATGAAGATAATCTTCTTGTAAATAGTCTCGGCAACGTGGGCTTGGGGACTACAGTTCCAACAGAAACTCTTGATGTAAGAGGAAATATAAAATCGGTAGGGGTTGTAACAGCGATTGGTGGATTTATATCTGGTGGATTGGAATCTGTAGGAGTATCAACATTTAGTAGTAATGTTCATGTTGGATCAGCTATTACCGCATATTCATCAAGTGGAATAATAAGTGCAACATCATTTAGAGGTGATGGTGGTCAACTTCTCAACATACCAACATCACAGTGGACAGACTATGATCCTGGCTTAGGTTATACAAGTATATACAATGAAGGGTTCGTTGGTATAGCAACCACAAATCCTAGTTTTACTCTACAAATTGGTGGTAATTCTGACCTAACAAACTTCCAAAATGGAGTAGGTATTAACTCATCTGGTAACATGGTTGTTACTGGTATAGTTACAGCAGGGGCATTGAAAGGTGAGGGATCAGATGTAACATTTTTAAATGCAAGTAATATAAAATCAGGTATTGTATCAAATTCATATTTGCAAGCAGGTTATGAGTTCTCTGGAATATTAACAGCATCACAGTTTAAAGGTAATGTTCTTGGTGATGTTGTAGGTTTCGCAACAACTGCACGAGACTTAATTGATGGTCTAGATTTAAGTTTTGGGTCATTTACATCAGATAATGCACAGATAGGAATACTTACTGTAACTGGATTACTGATTTCACCCACAGACCCGATTGGTGTGGGAACCACAGCACCACAATCTAATATCCATGTGAAGAAGGCAGGTATATCTTCTATTCAGATTTCTAGTGACACTGACCAAAGTGTTATAACTTTGAGTAGAGGTATCGACCAGCAAGGAACTGCGAGTGAGATAAAATTCGCAAACACATTAGGTACTTATCCAAACAGTGATTCAAATTCATTAGATTTTATAAACTATACTGTTGGTAGTGTTAATAATTATCTTCATGCAGGGGCAGCAGGGATCGGAACTGGACAATTTAATTGGTTTAGAGGAAAGAACACAAGTCAACTGATGACTCTAACTTCTGATGGCTCGTTGGGTATTGGGCGTACAATTCCAGATAATACACTCCATGTTGTTGGAACTAGCACAGTCACAACTAACTCATTTGTGGGTGGCAATTTCAATGTTGTTGGTAATACAAACATCAAGGGTAATATTGTAGTTGATGGTACTTACAACTTAACCAGTACTGATATAGCAGGGTTAAATCTAGATGTCAGCACAGGTCACTCAAGTGTTAAAAATTTAGATGTTGCAGGAAGTATAAATGTAGGTGTAGGGGCTACACTCTCTATAACTCAAGCGAAAGAATTAAGAGTTGGACATCCTTTCGGTGGATTGGGTGGAAAAAGATTTGCTATTAGTGCTGATATTACTAATTCTGTAGCGATTGGTACTGATCAACCATATAACAATGTAGGTTTAATTGCACTAGACGTAAGGCATGGAAAGGCAACTTTCGCAGGGGTAGGTGTTGGAGTCACAGCAATAATTGCACCTGTTGATTTTAGAAATGCGGGTAGAGATCACGCAGATGTTGTAAACAAATCAGAAGACAATAATAGAATGTATATGTATCCTCCTGTGGTCACTACTGCGGAGAGAACTTCCTCTTTAGTTGGTATGCAACAGGGTGCTTTGGTTTATGATTCTGATTTAGACACGTTATGTTTCTACAATGGAAGTCAATGGAGAAAGGTAACTCATTCAGCAGCGTAAATACGAAAACTTATACATACCTTTGTATGGATTGTAAGTCGGATTATATATTCTTTAAGAGACAGTAAAGAAATCGTCACACACGACCCCTCTGGGGTCTTTTTTTTGCTATAATAGTTGTATATAAGATATTACTATGCAACTCAGACCACATCAGTTAGACGGATTAAACGCAATGCAGACTCACAATAAGGGTCAGATCATTGTACCCACAGGTGGTGGAAAAACAATGTGCATGATAGAAGATGTGAGGAGACTCTTTGCACAGGACAGTTTACCAAAGACAGTTGTAGTTGTCGCACCACGCATCCTCCTAGCGAATCAGTTATCCTCTGAGTTCTTGGAGTTCATCACAAATGCAGAGGTCATTCATGTACATAGTGGCGAGACACATCATAAGAGTACAACCAAGACAGATCAACTTGAGTACTGGTATCACAATAGCACAGATAATCTACTAATATTCACAACATATCATTCTCTACACAGAATACAGGAGTCTCTTGATATTGAAGTGGATGCAATATACTTTGATGAAGCACACAACTCAGTACAGAAAAACTTTTTCCCTGCTACTGAACACTTCTCATACAATGCGAAAAGATGTTTCTTTTTTACTGCAACTCCAAAGAATAGTTTGACTCCTCAGAAAGCAGGAATGAACTGGAGTAAGGTGTATGGGGATGTGATCTGCCAAGTTCCTGCACCAAAATTAGTCAGAGAAGGATACATACTACCTCCAAAGGTTGAAGTCTATAAGTCAAGAATCTTGGATAAGAATGAGTTGGTTGCTGAACGTGATTGTGAGCAGATGGTACAGGCGATAGATAATATTGAGAAGGACAAAGTATTAATATGTGCAAAGTCCACAAAGCAAATCGTATCACTTGTTTACTTCACAGATTTTGTGAGTGATCTTGCAGAGAGAGGTTATTCTTGGATGACCATTACAAGTAAGACAGGGGCGATTGTTGATGGAGAGAAAGTGGACAGAGAGACATTCTTTGATACACTTAATGAGTGGGGTAGAGACCCAGACAAGAAGTTTGTAGTTCTACATCACAGCATACTCTCAGAGGGTATCAATGTTCATGGACTTGAAGCAGTATTGTTTATGAGGTCTATGGATTACATTACTATTAGTCAGACGATTGGTAGAGTGATACGCAAAGGGGCGAAAGACAAAGTTTATGGTATGATATGTGTACCAGTATATTCCAAAGTGGGTATCACAACCGCTAGAAAGGTTGAAGCAGTAGTCGATACTATCTTCAACAAAGGCGAAGCAGCAACAGTTACAGTAACAAGATGAGGGATACAATTCTATTTGGAGATTGTCGTCAGACTCTCAAAGAATTTGATGAACAGGCAAGGATGTGTGTAACATCCCCTCCTTACTATGGTCTTCGTGACTATGGTGGGGAGGATAATCAGATTGGACAGGAGCAAACTCCTGATGATTTTATAGATGAATTAGTAAACGTATTCAAGGAGGTTCGCAATGTGCTTACAGATGATGGAACTTGTTGGGTTAATCTTGGGGATAGTTATTATAATTACAGACCAGGAAAAGGACAAGGACTTCCAAAACAAAGTGTTGCAAATACAAAACAAGACTTACCAGATGTGTGTCCTCGTAGAGGAAATAGAATCGAAGGACTCAAAGAAAAAGACCTTATTGGAATCCCATGGCTCTTTGCCTTCGCAATGAGAAATGATGGATGGTATCTAAGACAGGACATCATCTGGCATAAACCAAATCCAATGCCTGAGAGTGTGAAAGATAGATGCACTAAAGCACACGAATACATATTCTTGTTTAGTAAAAATAAAAAATATTATTATAATAATGAAGCAATCAAAGAACCCGCAAAAGATTGGGGAACAAGAGACAGAACAAAGGGAAAGTATCACAACGAAGGAACAGGACTCCAACCGCATAGCGGTCTTACAAAAAGTTATCCAACAAAGAATAAGCGATCTGTCTGGTCGGTAACTAACAAACCATACAAAGACGCACACTTTGCAGTATATCCTCCTGACTTGATTGAACCTTGCATCAAAGCAGGGAGTGAAGTTGGAGATATAGTATTAGATCCATTCATGGGATCAGGTACTACAGCAATGGTAGCAAAGGCACTTGGTAGAGATTACATAGGATGTGAACTACATGAGGACTATGGTAACTTAATTCAGAAACGTGTGCAAGATTATGTGCCAGTTAAGGAAGAGACACAAGAGGGTTGCATAAACATACTGGATATTATATAATAAGAGTAATTAAAGGAGATACCATGATTGAAGGATTTGTTCTAACACTCGTATTGATGACATTTTGTATAGGTTCATCATTTGCAATCGTTAACTTTGCATCCAAAGGGAGGTTCTTCTAATGAAGTGTAAAGTTGAACTCATAGTTGCAGGTAAAGTATTCTATGAGTCAGTTCATGCTCGTGACTATCAAGACGCAAGAGAAGTTGCACTTGCTAGAAATCCAAATGCTACAGTTGTTAGTGTTAATGCTGATTTCTTCACAGATGATGCTTGGAATTAATATATAAAGAAAAAATAAAACTATGAAGGATCAAGCATCAATAGGGCAAGAGTCAGCATCTGTCAAGTATCAGAGAGCATTAGACCTTTTTACCGAGTCAGTTATGAAACCTGACCACGATTTGCGTGGATGTGCATACAATCAGGGTTGTTATGAAGACTTGATGGAAATAAGGGAACATGTTTTAGAATATCTTAAAACATTGAAGGATGTGACCTACCACACGAATCCAGATGAAAGTGATGATATAGAAACAGCAAAATTAATTGAAACTAAACCATTATCTAAGTGGCGATAATGAGTGATGTTAATTATAAAAAACACGTTGTCTTTCGTGAGACAGAGGATGTAATATTCTACGACATAACTGTAGAGGAGTCAAATGCTTCTGATCTTGTAGTTCATACAGGAGCAGCAGTATCTCCACCAAATGATAATGTGGGAGCAAAACAATTTTACATTCATAGTTTTCAAGATGATTACAACAGAGTAGTATCAGGACAACGGACATTTGAGTTAGTAAATTACAAATGGAAGTATCCATATCATATAGTAAATCTGAATGTTCATAATGGTGCATTGTTTATACCTCGTGGTACATTTCATAGATCAGTATCAGGAGAGAATGGTTCAATAGTAATTAATCAGGCAAAGAGATATGATGGATTTGATCCAAGTGCAGAGTTCTATCCTGTGTCATGTGCGACTAATATTGAACTCTATAATGTGCTAACAAGAGAGAAACCAGTAATACATAAACTAGGCGAGTAGGCATAAATTTTTATTACAAAAACCTTAAATTTAGGGTATCAACACATAAATAACTACAGAATTGGAGATTCAAGATGCTTTAAATCTCTACATTATGAACCAGTAAAATAGGAGTCCGATTCATGCACAACTTAATTTCTTTCAATCAGTTAGTAGGGTCAAAAGATCAAGATAACGATTTAATCACAGAATACTATGAGTGCCTAATCGAATGTGAAGAAGACCAACATATATGCAAACGAATATGCAAGGAGGTTTTAATTGATTAGCATTTTCACATCACATCCACCATAAAGTTTACCGAACCCCTGACCAAAAGTTAGGGGTTTCCTTATTGCATAAATTATGTTATAATGATAGGAGATTTGATTACAAAATGAAGAGAGTATTGATTACAGGTGGAGCAGGGTTTATAGCACATCACTTGATTGGACAGATACTTGAGAAGACACATTGGGAAATAGTTAGTCTGGACAGATTAGATTATAGTGGCAACTTAAATCGTTTGCATGATTTGATGATGACCTTTGAACCAGAGGTACGCAAGAGAGTAAAAATAGTTCATCACGATTTGAAAGCAGAACTCAATCCATTAATTCGTAGTGATATAGGAGAAGTTGATGCAGTTCTACATTTAGCAGCAGGGTCACACGTTGATCGCAGTATTGACTATCCTATGGAGTTTGTACTGGACAATGTGGTTGGAACTTGTAATATATTAGAGTTTGCGAGGACTTGTAAGAACCTACAGAGATTCATATATTTTAGTACAGATGAGATTTTCGGGCCAGCACCTAACGGAATCAAGTATGATGAGAATGATAGATATAATTCTACTAACCCATATAGTGCAACAAAGGCGGGAGGAGAAGAACTCGCAGTAGCATATCAAAATACTTATAATCTTCCTGTATTCATAACACATACAATGAATGTTTTTGGAGAGAGACAGCATCCTGAGAAGTTTATACCTATGTGTATCAAGAAGGCAAGGGATGGTGAGACAGTTACAATTCACAGTGACAGTACGAAAACTGTACCAGGCTCTAGACATTACATTCATGCAGAAGATGTTGCATCAGCGATACTATTCTTGATGAATGATAAGATGATACGCAGACTACATCCAGATTATGACGCACCAACATGGGGTAATGCAAAATGCCCTAAGTTTAATATTGTAGGATCAGAAGAACTTAATAACTTAGAGTTAGCACAGATCATAGCAGAAGCACAGGGAAAAAAATTAAAGTATGAAATGGTTGACTTTCATTCATCAAGACCAGGACATGACTTACGTTATGCACTAAGTGGAGACAAGATGAGGAAGTTGGGATGGACACCTGCAAAGTCAGTTCGTGAAAGAATTGCACAGGTGACTAAGTGGACACTAGAGAACGAAAGGTGGATTAAGTTATGAAGAAGTTTCTATTTGGTGTGAGAGAGTTTGCGTGGATAGTGGTAGATGAAATCGCTGATTGGTTATACCCATACAGAAATCAACTAACACCAGAGGAGAAGTTTGAGGTTAGAGTTAAAGACCCTATGAGTGGTGAAATGTGGATGATTGAGGAACTCATACAACAAATGAATCAAAAGGTTGATAAGATGCAAGATGACATGATATGGATGAAGGACATGATAGCGGAGCATGAGAAAAAGTTATCATTTAAAGTGAAGAAAAGATCACAAAGTCCGTCTGTATCAGGTAAGGTTAAAATGTAATCATAATAGCAAAGTTGGTTTGTATAGATACTATGTAAGCGAATCAACATATTTGATGTGTAATATAACAGATAAGAAAGCAGCAAAGAGAATCATAAAGGTAGCAAAGACTAATCCAAACATTTATTCGACAGCAGACGTAATGTATGCTAAACTAATCAAAAGACGAATTAAAAATGATAAACGATTCTCTAAAGATCAAACAGAACAATGATGGTTCATTCACAGCAGAGTGGGATAAACAAGACCCAAACTGGAAGTGGATGAATAACTTGACCACAGAGGAGATTCAATGTATAATTAAGGAAGCTATTAGGTTGGATCAACATGGATAAGAACTCTTATCATTTTGGTGGAATAGAGGATTGGATTGCAGATGCAATTCATTCTGGAATGTCTTCTGATACAATATACAAAGAAGTGATCGGAGCAATTCGTAGGCAAGTTAAACATCATAAAGAATGTCATAAGACAAGTAAAGAACTTTACAAATTATTTTCAAATAGACAGTATTTTGATGTAGTTGGGGATGATCCCGACTTAATTAATGATAAAATAAATGCGACTTCTCCATATAATGATGGTTGGACTCAAGATTACTATAAAAATAAGATAAAAACAACTAAAATTAATATAGCAGTTCCAGATCATCCTGACTATACAGAGTTATGATTGAGTTTTCATATAAAAATGAATACTCAAGGATGCTCATTGTACGTTGTATAGGAGAGAATAGTTTTTATGTGGAGAAAGTGGTGCTACCTTCCGAGATCATAGCATTTGAAGCTCCAAAGGATGCAAGAGTGGAGATATGGGGAAGTGATTTAAGTGGATTACATATTGAGGACACACTAACAGTTGGCGATCCAGTTTGATTGTGCTATGATAAAGAAGTGGTGGAGAGTATGGGCGAAAGCTCTTGGTGAAAAGTCTGGAAAATCTGATAAGGAAGCAGACTTTATCGCTACTATTAGAACTCTAATTTTCATACAGTTAGTGATTACTAATTGTTTCATCATTGCAGGTAACATACGTCATTGGAATGATAATGTGCCTGTAGAATCAAATTCAACAATAAATAGTAATGTAACAAGAGGAACACATTATGAAAACAATAGAAGACCATATTGATAAGGATAAACATCTTATCGAAGACCCTACTATTTCAGCAGCAGCGAGAAGACATTATAAAGATGAACTTCACGAACTTGAGGTTTATGCAGAACATCATAAAGAGGAAATAGAGGCAGGGGATCATCATGATCCAAACGTATTAGAATTATTTTGCGAATTGCATCCAGACGAACCAGAATGTCTAGTATATGATGACTAACACTTGACATATTCTGTCAGTGTGTTATAATAATTATATTACCCCAACAACAGGGGATTACATATAATTATTATGAAATTTTTTAAATCTGAGTACAATAATGAACTCAATAATCAAGAATCATTAAAAAGAATTACATCATCTAATTTTGCATATACTGATACTGATGTCGAAGTGAATGTGGATGATCTAGTCATGAGTGAGAATGACCCTCGTGCTGATGGTATAGATCCAAATCATGTAGATGCACTATACTATAAAATTTCAGTTGATGGTGTTGACCCTGACTCAAGGGCAATCATCATGCCTACTGAGTATGATCCAACTAAATTCTATGTTATAGATCAGCATCACTTTATATCTGCACTTAAGAAGGCACATATTAAAAAACATAAAGCTCACATAGTCAATTACATAGGAAAAGGAAGTAAGAAAGAAATGTGGGCAGCAGCTTCTGATTTTGGTCAAAAGATTAATAACTCACATAAGGTCACTAAAAAAACCACTATGGCGAGTGTCGTTGCACTAGCATGTAAAAAAATTAATACCTGTGGTTACATATACAAACCAGACACCCCTGTGGATGAGGTAAACATAAGATTATGGTTTAAAGAAAACAAGATTACTGGTCTATTTGCACCACATACTTTGACCAAGATTAAAGATCAGATAGAAAAACGTGATGAAAAAACAGGTGTGAAGGTGCGTTCTTTAACTGACCACATGATTGAGATAATCTGTAGTAATACAGATGGCAAATATGGATCAGGAGATTTAAGTAATGGTAGATATGGTTATATTGTAAAAACAGATAATTATTCTGCTGATGCACCAAAGATGCTACATCAAATATTGTGTCTATGGAAAGAGAATCCTGATAAAAAACCAGTTATCATCACATATTCGGGTAAAGATAGTAATGAGAAGATTTTATCACAATTTAATGGATATATTAATAAAATTTATAAAACATACGTCACACATTTAACAGCAAGTGGTAAATTACATGGTTCTATGTTTTCCGCAGTGGTATCAGAAGTTTTAAAGGAATTGACTTTTGAGAAGTTTTTAGATAAGATAGAAGTAGTTTCTATCGGACAAATCAAAGGAGAGTGGTCGGATACATCTGACTTTATATCAAGACAACTTACATGAGTGAAGTAACAATTCTAAAAAAACCTGCGGAGGAAATGGATGATCTAGATCAGAACTTTGATCTAGTTTATCTTGACCCTCCTTTTGGGTTGCAACGAGATTTTAACATGGTCGAGAAAGATGGTCGAGAAAAAGGTTTTTCGGATTCTTGGAAATCTTTTGATGATTATATTAATTGGTATGCCGAGATTTTAAATAAATGTTATTCTATGTTGGGAGATCATGGTTGGGTTTATGCTCATAATAATTTTATTGGTAATGCTCTAGTTTTATCGAAAGTAAATTCTACTGTTCGAGATTCATTCTATACGAATATTTCTTGGAAGCGATCTGGCCCGAAAAATAATATTAAAAATGGATGGGGAAATATAGTTGATAGCATTATGGTTTTACAGAAAGGTAAACCCTATTTTGAGGTAGAATATTCTGAACTAGACCCAGTATATGCAGCGAATAGTTTTAAAAATAAAGATGAAGTTGGTTACTATGCACTGGCAAAAGTTACTGGCGAGAAGAGCAGACCTTGTACTAGATTTGAATTTAAAGGATATAATCCGCAGTATGGTTTTAGAATTAGTCTCGACAAACTAGAAGAACTAGATCGACAAAATAGATTACATTATGGTAAAAATAATCTATACAAAAAAATCTATACACACGAATCGAAAGGTGTACCTATACAAAATTTCTGGGATGATGTGTATTTCATATCAAGAAGTGAAAAGAATAAAAGAAAATATCCCACACAGAAACCTATAAAATTATTAGAAAGAATTATCAAATCATCTTGCCCTCGTGATGGGTGGGTTCTCGACCCCTTTTGTGGTTCGGGTACAACAGCAATAGCATCATTTAATTTAGGTAGAAATTGTGTTACTATGGACATTAACACAGATGCTATAGAAATTGCAACAGAGACAGTTGACGAACTGTACACTCCAGACTTGAATCCACTTGCACAGGCACTATACTAAGTACAGGAAAACAATTATTTTAAAATCACATGGCAACTAGAGCAAGAATCGGAATCTTACAAGATGATCTATCAGTTCTATCAGTATATCATCATTGGGATGGTTATCCTGAGTGGTTAGGTGTGACTCTTGAGGAACATTACAATACAAAAGAAAAGGTTTCTAAGTTGATTGATGGTGGAAATATGTCATCATGCTATTCTGATAATGAGTATGACGAAGAAAAGCAAGAATTTGTTAAGAATGACCCAAGACCAGTTTATTATGGTGGGGATGATGAAAGACCACATAACAATTATTCAATACAAGAATTTTTACATGATGCAAATGCTTGCGAAGAGTATCTTTATCTTTTTACTTCTCAAGATACAATAGATTCTAATTATCATAACATTAGAAATACAATTTTTGCTAATCAAGGTTGGAAAGCATTTTCAGTAAGACCCATATATGATAATGACTATAATGTTATTCGTACTGACGTAACACCAGTAGAAATACCAGAACCAGAGGTCGCATAAATGTATAGTACAAAGGAAAAATTACTTTTTATTTCATCCTTTGTGGTCTTTTTACATTGGGGTTCATGTCTATTTTCACTCATAGTGGATATGGTTATTCTAAAACAATCTGTAAGAATACTACCATTTGGTTTTTAAAAAAGCATCTATCTGAACATGAGATAGGAAATCTTGAGGTCACTCACAAAGGACTCAAGAGGGATGGTTCATGGGGTTATTGTGACCCTATACAAGATGGATATAGAATCGAACTTCAATCTGGTATGAAAAAGGACATATACATCAAAACCTTATTGCATGAACTGATACACGTTAAGCAATGGGTAGAGGGGTCACTTCAATTCAAACGTGGTAATAAAATGTTTTATAAGGATGAATATGTAGATAAAACTGATTATCATAACCAACCACATGAGATCGAAGCATTTGAGTTAGAGGGTATCATATATCAAAATTATCTTGAAGAGCAATATGGTGTGACACCTGACGAGGTGTCCTTTTTCTATAGCAATCGGTTGCCGAGTCGCTATACTGGTAATATAAACAAAGAGGTGTTATGAACCAATTAGATCAAACCATTGATGACCTTAAGTTTTGTATTGAAACTTTAGGTATGAATGATGAAGAGGTTGAGGAATTTATGAACGTCACAAGTGAGTTCGGTGTAAGACCACAGTATTTTTCTAATGAGTTCATATTTCTTACAGGAAGAGGACTTGAGGAAGATGGTAAGTTACATGACCCTGACTACCTTAATATTGCAGTATTCAACGCTATGTACTTTTAATCATGAATTTAAACGATAAACTAAAACAGGAGAGAACTGGACTAACCGCTTCTCAATACAGCGATTTACAAGAGTTGTTTGTTGATCGCTATGTAGATGGTATGACCACCAAAGATTTGGTAGAATACGTTTACAACGACATGATGCAGTATGTTGAAAATCAACCAGAGCAAGAGTTTTTGGATGATTGTAAGGACTACTGGGATGATGCCTATGATGAGATTATTCAAGAAATCAAGGAGTTAGACTCATGAAGGTATCAGAATTAATCGAAGCACTATCACGATATGATCGTGATGATGATGTAACATTCTATTATCTAAAGAATAATGTATTAACAAACTGTCAGTTTGAAGATTTAGGTTTCTACGGAGATATGGGTGTAGAATTTACAATTCAAGATACCTATGATGGTATCGAAACAGTAATGTTTTAGAGGAGGATTTCTAATGAACTCAACAAAATTAACACCACAGCAACTAGGCAATCTAAAACGTGAGTTTGCTAATCTATTCATAGGAGATATGAGTCCTAAAGAATTGTTTGAATTTGCAATTCATGGAATTACTTGTGAAGTTGCAATGATGAATCAAGAAGAACTTAAAGATCATATTGATGAGTATGATGAGTATGCTTATGAAATCTTAGAGGATTATGTAACTGACGTAGTTGGTTCTTATGAAATCTATCAAGAGTTCATACATGAGAGACACGCTAACGATTGGGAGAGAGATTAATGAGTTACGATTCAGAACACTACTACGCAGTTCAAACATTCTTAGATGATGATGAACTTTGCAAGATATGGAACATTATCGAAATTGCAATGAACAGAGAAGGTTATGATATAGAAAACGCAGAACTTTCAATGAGACTATATGATAGTGAGTTAGAGGAGAACATTGAACATGATATGGAGAACTTGCTAGGTAGTTTATCAGAAGGTAAGGATGCTGATTATGGTAGCAAAGTTGATGCACTTGTGGATAGTATGGGTGTGACAGATGAAAAGGTGTCACCAATTCATAGACGTAAGGATATGGATTTACTATAATTAAGTACATAGGGGGTTCTTAATTAGACTTCGCAAAGGAGTTAGCATAGAATCCCTAATTCTTTCAACAGGAGACAAAATGACCAAAGAAATGCTTTTCTTAGCAGAAATCTATACTAATTGGTGTAAGTCTCAAGGTTTACCCGATTACATGAGTGCAGATGATCTACGTTATGGTAGAGACACTACAGACAAACTCAATTTTTACCAGATGAACTGGTTAGAGACTTTCATTGATGTATGGGATTGCATCAATCAAAATACATAGGAGATCATTATGAAAATGGAATTACCAACAGAAAAACCATTTTTGGTTACAGTAAAATTTGAAAAATATGGTACTTACACGATTAATGCACGAAGTAAGGAACACGCTATTCAACTTTATGAAAACGGAGATTTGGATTTTGATTGTTACCAAGAAGAGTGGGGAGAGTATAACGAAGTAATAGATGAAGTTGAAGAGCAAGGTGTTTTTGATGAAATGCAATTATCACTTGAGGGTGTATTAGCATGATGATTTACAACGTATTTCACATTGAATTTGATCTTGATGAAAAATTTGGGGATGATTGGTCAGAATCAAAAGAGGACTTCCAATATCAATTAGAGGAAAAATATGTTGGTATATGGGTGGGAACTGGCAGTAAAGATGATGTACTTGATGATATTGGTCTCAAGTCGGGTTTTGATGTTAAAAATGCCTGTTTAGACATTGTTACACAAAAAGACCTAAAATATTATGCCAACGTATGACAGTTAGATTACTGTCCACAATAGGTAGATTTTTGAATACTACCGATTATAATAAGTACATACACACAAAGGAGTTAAAATGCCAAATTGGTGCAGAAACAGAGTTACAGTTTATGGTAACGAAGAAGAAGTCTCAAAAGTAGTGGACATCTTTGAATCAAAGGACACAGTTTTTGGTAAAATAATTCCATCCCCAGATTGGTCTAAGACACCAAATGAAAAGGGAGAGTTACCAAAAGTGGTTGAACACAAAAATCCAAAGACAGGCGAAGTTTCATTCGTTACTACTGAATTTCCAGACGGAACAAACGATTCACGTTGGTATGATTGGAACATTGCTAATTGGGATACTAAGTGGGATGTTGCAGGTTCAGTTGAGATTGAGGAGGAGGACTCAGAGATAGTTGAGATCAACTTCAATACAGCATGGAGTCCACCCGAAGCGATATGTTCTAAGTTAAGGGAAATGTTCCCAGACCTATCATTCTCATGGTTCTTTGATGAACCAGGAATGGAANTAGCGGGGTATCTATAAAATGAATGTACCTACCTATGACCTACCACAGAGTCCAATATTGATTATTGGATTCTTTGGAATCCTATTCACTCTTGTATTACTATACTTTGTAAACAGAGCATATTTTGAAAGTCCTCTTAATCGTGATAGAAAATGAAAAAGTACAAAACAACACCAAAAGANAAAATGATTATCGGACTTATGGAAGAAGTCATNAACATTCTNTCAACTTGCGAACATNTATCAGACCCAGAATTTGCNATGTATGAGGTTATGAANGATGCAGTTGATAAAGAAGTTTACTATCCTCTATACGACAAATGAATTTTAAAATAACACTATCAGACACAGAGATTGTATCTCTAGTAAACTTTATTGAATATTGGAATGATGTTCAACAGGCAGATCAGGACTTACTTGATAACATA
>FUFK010048187.1_pt1 | contig 34355 bp, 30 predicted proteins | sample 1021851 | NCBI WGS metagenome assembly FUFK01 (sample SAMEA51879418, study PRJEB19060) | metagenome | reverse complement strand
CACATTATTTTTTCTTTATATTCCTTTGTCTTGATCTACCCAAGGCCAGTCTTTCTGCCGGAACATCGCTAGTAACAACCGATCCTGCACCAATCATACTGTTTTGTCCGATTTTTATAGGGGCAATCAAAGAGCTATTGGAGCCAATAAAAGCTCCTTTGCCCACTTTAGTTTTGTTTTTATTTTTACCGTCGTAATTTACAAAAATAGTTCCCGCCCCAACATTTACTTTTTCTGCAACTTGCCCGTCACCAATATAAGCCAAGTGCTTGGCTTTTGTTCCTTTGCCAATTTTACTGCGTTTCACTTCAACAAAGTTTCCAATCTCGGAATTTTCTTCAAGGTGAGCATCGGGACCGATATGCGCATAAGGACCAGCAGTGACATTTTTTTCTAAAATTGCATTTTCAATGAGAGTGTAGGGTTCAATTCTTGAGCCGTCGCCTATCTTGGAATTTCTTATGATCGCGCCTGGACCAATGATGACGTTTTTTCCAATATCAACCTTTCCTTCAAATACACAATTGATATCGATACTGCTGCCTTTTTGAATTTTGACCTCGCCTCTAAAATCCACTCTGGCCGGATCAAGGATAATCACTCCTTTTTTTGAAAACTCCTTGGCTTTCAACAGTTGATAGTTTCGCTCGAGTTGATTGAGCTCTTCTAGATTGTTTGCTCCCAAAACTTCCTCCTTGCTGTCTAGTTTGACAGCTTTTACAGGTATTTTGTTCTCATTTGCTAAGCTTACAATATCGGTTAAATAATATTCTTTTGCAGCATTTTTATTGTTCAAGCCCTTAAGAAGCTCTTCAAGCTTATTTGAAGCAACTGCCATAATTCCAGAATTTACTTCAGTGATTTTCTTTTGCTCTGTTGTTGCGTCTTTCTCTTCAACAATTCCAAGTACCTTGCCTCTGGGACTTCTGATAATTCTGCCATAGCCTTTTGGTGTTTTTTGCTCAAATGAAAGGAGGGCGAGACTGCTTTTTCCAGCTGCCTTAACTAAGTTGTTCATCGTAGAGCTTTTCACTAAGGGAACATCTCCATAAAGAATAAGCGCCATCGATCCAGCTCTTAAGCCTTTTAAAGATTGTTTTACCGCGTGTCCTGTGCCCAATTGTTTTGCTTGTTTGGACCATTTGCTGTTTTTAGGAGCAGATACAGAAGCTTTTACCAGAGAGGCTTGGTCGCCAACAACAATATGAGGCTGACAACTTTTTAATTCGAGAGAAGTATCTAAGACATGCTGCAGCAAAGCTTTTCCGGCAACTTGTTGCAATACTTTTGGCGAGGCGGATTGCATTCTCTTGCCTTTGCCAGCAGCTAAAATAATTGCATCGATTTTCATGAACAGCCCAAATTAGAGCTTATTCTAGATTTTTAAGCAGCTTTTGACTATTTCTTTCGCATTTTGCGAAGCGTTTGCAATCTCGCAGCAACTTCAGCAAGTTCAGCTTTGGCTTTGGAAAAATCTACATCCGAACTGGCATTATCTCTTGCCCTTTCCGCTAACTCTCTAGCTCTCTCAGCCTCTGCCTCATCAATATCTTCCGCTCTTTCAGCAACATCGGAAAGCAAGGTTACTGCATCCGGCTGAACTTCGATGAATCCACCGGACAGAAAAAACACCTTTTCTTCGCCACCCTCTAAAATTACTTTCACCGGACCTGCTTTGATGCCTGTTAGAAGTTGCGAGTGACCTGGTGTGATGCCGAGTTCTCCTAAAGTTCCTGTAGCAACCACCATTTCGACCTGGCCAGAAAAAATTTCCGACTCAGCACTTACGATGTTGCAAAGAATTGTCGACATGCTTACAAAGCTTTTGCGTTTTCTACCACTTCCTCGATAGGACCTGCCATTAAGAATGCTTGCTCTGGAATATCGTCGTACTCACCATCAAGAATTCCTTTAAAGCCTCTCACTGTATCTTTGATAGAAACAAATTTTCCTGGAGAGTTAGTAAAAATTTCTGCGACAAAGAAAGGCTGTGATAAGTATTTCTCAACTTTTCTAGCTCTATCTACCGTTTGCTTATCTTCTTCGGAAAGTTCATCCATTCCAAGAATAGCAATGATGTCTTTGAGTTCTTGATATCTTTGCAGGACTTGCTGAACGCCCATTGCAGTATCGTAATGTTCTTGACCCACAATATTTGGATCCAATTGGCGGCTGGAAGACTCAAGCGGATCTACCGCAGGATAAATTCCAAGAGCTGCGATTTGACGTGACAAAACCACAGTCGCATCGAGGTGGGCGAATGTTGTTGCTGGAGATGGGTCTGTTAGATCATCTGCCGGAACATAAATTGCCTGCACTGAAGTAATCGAACCTGTTTTGGTAGAAGTAATTCTTTCTTGTAGGACTCCCATCTCTTCTGCCAAGGTAGGTTGATAACCCACTGCCGAAGGCATTCTGCCTAGCAAAGAAGAACATTCTACTCCGGCTAAGGTATAACGATAAATATTATCAATAAATAATAAAACGTCTCGACCTTCGTCTCTGAATTTCTCTGCGATGGTTAAACCAGAAAGAGCAACCCTCATTCTGTTTCCAGGAGGTTCGTTCATCTGGCCATAAACTAGGGCCACTTTGTCTAATACTTGTGACTCGGTCATTTCTAGGTAAAAGTCATTTCCTTCTCTGGTTCTTTCACCTACTCCAGCGAAAACTGAATAACCGCTTGTTTCATAAGCAATGTTTCGAATGAGCTCCATCATGTTCACGGTTTTACCAACACCAGCTCCGCCAAACAAACCAACCTTTCCCCCCTTAGCAAAAGGACACATAAGGTCGATTACCTTGATTCCAGTTTCCAATAATTCAGACGATTCTGCTTGTTCTTCATAAGAGGGCGGATTTCTGTGAATTGGCATTCTTTCTTTCTCGCCAACTTCGCCTTTACCGTCTATTGGCTTACCCAATACGTTTAAGATTCTGCCTAAAGTTTTTTCGCCAACAGGAACTGTTACGGGCTCACCAGTATTTTCTGCCTCGGCTCCTCTCTTCAACCCTTCAGTGATTCCCATGGCAATGGTTCTTACTACGCCATCTCCAAGTTGTTGCTGAACCTCTAAGATAAGATCTGCCTCTTTTACGACCAGGGCGTCATAAATCTTGGGCAGCTCCTCTTTAGAAAACTCTACGTCGATTACCGCTCCGATAACCTGTACTACTGTTCCTTTGCTCATTTTTTTACCTCAATAATTTTTATAATGCTGCAGCTCCGCCGACAATTTCAGAAAGTTCCTGAGTGATTGCCGCTTGTCTGGCATTGTTGTAAATAAGTTGTAATTCGTCGATGAGGGTACCGGCATTTTCGGTGGCATTTTTCATCGCAATCATTTTTGCCGCTTGCTCGCAGGCTATGTTTTCAATCACGGCTTGGTAGACTAAAGATTCGATATAACGCTGCATCAAACCATCTAATAATTCTTTCGCATCTGGCTCATAGATATAGTCCCATCTGTGTTTCAGCTCGGGTGTATCTTCTGCTAAGAGTGGCAGAAGTTGTTTGATTTCTGGCTGCTGCGTCATGGTATTAACAAATCTGTTGCTAGCTAAATAAACCTTGTCGATTTCTCCTGCTTCAAATTTTTCCAGCAAAATTTTTATCGAGCCAATCAAATCCTCTAAAGCTGGAACGTCCCCTAGCTTTTCAGCAGCTGCTACAACGTTACCCCCATAAGAGTTAAAGAATACCTTTGCCTTGGTGCCGACCGAACAAAACTGTTGGCCAATGCCTTGATCAGCTTGTTCCTTTAAAAAGCCGACCAAGTTTCTAAATAAGTTTATGTTCAAACCACCACACAAGCCTTTATCAGAACTTACGACAATGATGCCGATGTTCTTGGTTTCTCTTTCTGTCATATACAGAGGCTTATATTCAGGATTTGAATTAGCCAGATGACCAATAACGGAGAGCATGCGATCTGCATAGGGTCTGCCCATTTCCATTCTATCTTGGGTTTTGCGCATCTTGCTAGAGGCGACCATTTCCATGGCGCTCGTAATTTTTTGCGTATTTGAAATACTGGAAATTTGTTTTCTTATTTCTTTTGTATTTGCCATGCTACCAAGTTTGTGTTGATTTGAATTTTTCTAGCGCTTCTTTGAAGCTAGCAAGCACGTCATCGGAATATTCTCCGTTTTCGTCTAAGTTGGCCATGAGTTCTTTGTATTCAGATGCCATAAAAGACAACAAGGCTGACTCAAAATCGGCTACTTTGTTGAGCTCTACATCTTTCATGTAGCCTTCGTTAACGGCAAAAAGCATTACCGACATCTCCCCAACTGACATTGGCGAGTACTGTTTTTGTTTCATAACTTCGGTGACCTTTTGTCCTTGCTCTAACTGTTCTCGAGAAGCATCATCCAAGTCTGAGGCAAATTGCGCAAATGCTTCGAGTTCTCTAAATTGGGCCAAAGCTATCCTCACTCCTCCGCCAAGCTTTCTGATGGATGGCAATTGAGCTGCTCCACCTACCCTGGACACTGAAATTCCTGGATCCATAGCCGGCAAAATGCCTTTGTTGAAATAAGAAGTGTCCAAGAAGATTTGACCGTCAGTAATTGAAATTACATTCGTGGGCACGAAAGCCGATACATCTCCTGCTTGAGTTTCAATAATAGGAAGCGCAGTCAAGGAGCCTGTTTTCCCTTTTACTTTTCCGCCGGTTTCTAGTTCAACATATTCTTCGTTGACTCGTGAGGCTCTTTCGAGCAACCTTGAGTGAAGGTAGAAAATATCCCCTGGGTATGCCTCTCTTCCTGGCGGTCTTTTTAGCAGCAATGAAATTTGTCTGTAAGCAACCGCTTGTTTAGATAAGTCGTCATAAATGATCAAAGCATCTTCGCCTTTGTCTCTAAAGTACTCCCCCATAGAACAAGCAGAATATGGAGCCAAGAATTGCATGGGTGCAGGGTCTGCTGATGCGGCAGCAACTACAATGGTGTGATCCATTGCGCCAAATTCTTCCAACTTTCTTACTGTTGCAGCTATTGAGGATTGTTTCTGGCCGACTGCCACATAAATGCAAGTCATGTTCTTGCCTTTTTGATTTATGATCGCGTCGACTGCAACAGCAGTTTTTCCAGTCTGTCTATCACCAATAATTAATTCCCTTTGTCCTCTTCCTATTGGAACCAAACTATCAATTGATTTTAAACCTGTTTGCATTGGTTCGTTAACTGATTGTCTAGGGATAATTCCAGGGGCCTTAACCTCTACTCTGCTCTTTTGTACACTTTTATCTAATGCACCCTTGCCATCAATCGGATTTCCTAAACCATCTACTACTCTACCTAGTAACTCTTTTCCAACCGGCGTATCAACAATTTTTCCAGTTCTTTTTACAACATCACCTTCTTTAACATTTCTGTCATCACCAAAAATTACAACACCAACGTTTTCGCTCTCTAAGTTTAGGGCCATACCTTTAGAGCCATCAGAAAATTCAACCATCTCTCCAGCCTGAACATTGTCAAGACCGTAAATTCTAGCGATACCATCACCAACTGATAAAACTTGACCTACCTCAGTAACCTCTGCTTTATCTCCAAAATTTTTTATTTGTTCTTTTAATATTTTTGTAACTTCTGAAGGATTTATTTCCATTTATGCCTCTATCATTCTATTTTCGATTTGTTGTAATTTACTTTTAATTGAGGTATCAACCATAGTACTCCCTACCTGTACTACTAAACCTCCTATTAAACTTTCATCATGTTTGTAGTTTAATTTTATTTTTGAACTAAAGTTTTTAGTTAATTCTTCCGTAATTTGTTTAATTTCTTCATTAGATAATTGTTTAGCAGATCTTAATTCGGCTTTTAGTTCTCCCCTTTTTTCTGAACAGATCTCGATGAAACTTTTAAGAATTCTTTCTACAAAAAAGAACCTTCTCTTTTGAATTAAAAAACTTAAAAAATTTTTTAACAATTGATCAAATTTATAATTTTCTGAGATTGTATTAACTACTTTTAATAAATCATCTTGGCTTGTAGTTGGATCTTTTATTAAATTTGAAAAATCTTGGCTTTGTTCTAGCAATTTTAGAACTGAGAGTGACTGCTCTTCTATTTGGGATGTAACATTGCTTTCAGTAGATAATTCATAAAGCGCAAGTGAATACCTTTCTGCTGAAGTAATTGAAAATCCTGTGTCTTTGCTCAACTTGATACCTCTAAAATGTTGAAGATTATTTAAAAATCACGCTCTAATTAGCATATGACCTTTATGTCTTCAAGTGACTGATTGACGAAAAAGTCCTCTTTTTTGGGCCTAATTGAAGTTAATTGGATCAACATCAACTGAAAGTTTTATTCCTTTAGAAAATTTGTATTTTGGAACTGATTTTGCAATAGCATTTTGTAGTTTCATAGATTTTGAGCCTCTAATTAAAAATCTGAGTCTAAAATTTCTTTTTAGTCTAAATATAGGAGCTTCAACTGGACCCAATATATTTCCCTCAATTTTATTTTCTAAATAATTTTTAAAGTCATAAGCCTCTTTTTCTAATTTTTTTTGATTTTCACCAGTCATGATCAAGGAAATAAATCTTTGATAAGGTGGAAGTTTATTTTTTTTTCTAATTTCTAGCTCTCTTTTTAAAAATATATCAGGATTTTTATTTGTAATTTCTAAAATCATATTCTTATTATTGTTATAAGTTTGAAAATATACTGTTGCAGGTTTTCCTGTTCTTCCAGCTCGTCCTGATAACTGATGATANAACTGCAAATTTTTTTCTGCGCCTCTTAAATCATTCCCGTTAGCTGATAGATCAATATCAACAACAACAATACAATTTAAACTTGGAAAGTGAAATCCTTTAGAAATTAATTGTGTACCAACTAATATTTGAGTTTGATTGTTTATAATTCTTTCTAATTTTTTTGATGAGTCTTTTTTATTCATTGTATCACTNGAAAAAATTTCAACTTCCTTATTAGGAAATTTTTTTTTAACTTCCTCAGATATNCTCTCTACACCAGGTCCACTAAAGACAAAATTACATTCANCCTCTTTTGANCAATCTCTTTTTAAATCAGTTTTAAAACCACAATANTGNCATAATAAATTATTTTTATTTTTATGATAAACAAGNTTGATAGTACAATTTGGACAAGAATANCTNGTTAAACAATTTTTNCACAAGGCATGAGGTGAAAAACCTCTTCTATTTAAAAANAATAAAACNTGATCTTTTCTCTCAAGGTGAAAATTTACTTTTTCAATTATTTTATCTGATAACCACGATTGNTTTTCAAGTTTGGTTTTATTAAGATCTATAATTTCATAATTAGGNAATGAAGCATTTTTATATCTCTCTGTAAGTCTNGATAANGAATATTTTCCTTTTTGAATATTTTCAAAAGTTTCAATTGATGGAACAGCTGTAACTAAATTAANTGGTATATTTTCAAATGAAGCTCTAGAGATTGCCATATCTCGTGCATTATAAGTTACACCNTCATCTTGTTTNAANGATTGATCNTGCTCTTCATCTACAATTATCATACCTANATTTTTAAANGGTAAAAATAATGATGATCTTGCTCCTATAATTACTTTAACTTCTCCATTTGATATTCCACTCCAAATTAATTCTTTCTTTTTTTTTGAAACTCCTGAGTGCCACACAGCTGCATTAAAACCAAAATATTCATTAAATTTTTTTTCAAATTGACCTGTTAAACCTATCTCAGGTAACAAAATTAAGCCCTGATATCCTTGTTTTATAAGGTTTTTTAAAGCCTCAAAATATACAAGAGTTTTACCTGATCCTGTTGTTCCTTGTAACACATGTACTCTAAAATTTTGGTTAGTGCTTACCATTTCCTCATATGCTTTGATTTGATCTTTGGTTAATTTTATAGATGTATTTTTAATCTCACTTTTAAAATTATTATAAGAACTTAGCTCCTTATTTTCTATTGCATGACTACTTAATAAAATAAGCTTTAGAGCCATTCCTTTTGGAATAATATTGTACTCTGAAAACCAGTTTAAAAATTTAATAGTATTTTTTTTTAGAGGAGTCACATCCAACTTCCTCAAAACTTTTTTTATTTTAAATGTTTTGTTGCTATTTTTTTCAAATTCATCCCAAACTACACCTGTAATTTTTGATTTACCAAAAGGAACTTCCACGTAGTCTCCTAATTTGAGATCAATACTACTTTCATAAGTAAATGNATGATCAAAAATATTAGGTAAAAGAATCGGAAATTTCATATTTTTATAATATGAAAAAAAATTAAGAGTGTATTGCTCTTTTATCTACTGATAATGCAGCTTCTTTAACTGCTTCTGAAAATGTTGGGTGCGCATGACATGTTCTCGCTATATCTTCTGAACTTGCACCAAATTCCATAGCTACACCTATTTCAGCGATTAACTCTCCTGCATGAGGACCTATAATATGAGCTCCTAATACTTTGTCTGTTTGCTCATCTGCTAATATTTTTACAAATCCCTCAGCATCATCAATTGCTTTAGCTCTAGAATTTGCCATAAATGAAAATTTACCAACTTTATACTTTTGATTAAGTTCTTTTAATTGTTCTTCTGTTTTTCCTATAGATGCAACTTCTGGAGTAGTATACACAACACCAGGAATTGTATCATAATTAACATGTCCAGATTGTCCTGCAATATTTTCAGCAACTGCGATTCCTTCATCTTCAGCTTTATGAGCAAGCATTGGTCCTACTATTACATCGCCAATAGCAAAAATATTTTCGACATTTGTTTTAAAAGTTTTATCAGTTTTTATTCTTTTTCTTTCATCTAAATCAATTCCTACTGCATCTAAATTTAATCCATCCGTATTTGGCTTTCTTCCAACAGAAATTAACACTACATCACATTCAAAATTATTTTTATTGCCGTCTTTATCTACTGTTGAAACAACTGCTCCGTTGTTATTTTTCTGAATTGTTTCAACTTTGTTTTGCATGTTAAATTTAATTCCTTGTTTTTTTAAAATTTTCATAAACTCAGAAGAAATTTCTTTATCCATACCAGGTGTAATATGATCTAAGAATTCTACGACCTGAACTTCTGAACCTAATCTTGACCAAACTGAACCCATCTCTAAACCAATGTATCCACCTCCAACTACAACCATTTTATTTGGTACTTTCTCTAATTTTAAAGCCCCTGTTGAGGAAACTATTACTTTTTCATCGATATCAATTCCAGGTAATGAAACTGGCACAGATCCGGTTGCTATAACTGTTTTTTCTGACTCAATAATTGTCTCATTATTNTTGTCATCTTTAATTGAGATTTGATTTTTTGATTTAAAGCTTCCGTGACCTTTAAAATAAGTAACTTTGTTTTTTTTTAAAAGAAATTCAACACCTTTGGTCAATATTGTTACAGCTTTATCTTTACTTTTCATCATCTTTTCAAGGTTAAGTTTCACCTCACCTATCTCGATGCCCTTATTGGACAGATTTTTTACTTTATGAAATTCTTCNGAAAGATTTAATAAACTTTTTGAGGGTATACAGCCAACATTTAAGCAAGTTCCTCCTAATGAACCTCTCGATTCAATACAAGCTGTTTTTAAACCTAATTGTGCAAGCCTAATTGCACAAACATAACCACCGGGCCCTCCTCCAATAACTACAGCTTGAAATTTTTCTGACATTTAAATATCCAAAAATAATCTTCTAGGATCTTCTAGATTTTCTTTAATCATTTTTAAGAAAGAAACAGATTCTTTGCCATCAATAATTCTATGATCATATGAAAGAGCTAAATACATAATAGGTCTTATTTTTATTTCACCNTCTACAACCACTGGTCGCTCTACTATGTTATGCATTCCTAGAACACCTGATTGAGGCAAGTTTAGAATTGGAGTTGATAACATTGAACCATACACTCCACCATTGCTGATGGTGAATGTTCCTCCTTGTAAATCTTCAATTGTTAATTTTCCGTCTCTAGCTTTTTCAGAAATATCTTTAATATTTTTTTCAATATCTGCAAATGAAAGCTCATCTGCATTTCTTAAAACTGGAACAACTAAACCTTTNTCAGTACCTACAGCAAAACTAATATTATAATAGTTTTTGTATATAATTTCATCACCATCAATTTCAGCATTAACAGCAGGGAAATGTTTTAATGCTACCACACATGCTTTAACAAAGAATGACATGAAGCCTAATTTTATTCCATACCTACTTTGAAAGTCTTGTTGATTTTCTTTTCTCATTTCCATGATATTGGTCATGTCAACTTCATTAAAAGTTGTAAGAAGTGCTGCATTTTCTTGAGCTTGTTTTAATCTTTTAGCAATTGTCTGTCTTAGTCTGGTCATTTTAATTCGTTCTTCTTGACCATATTGAATTTTTCTCTCTGATGGTTTTGGATTTGCACCCATTAAACTTATAAGGTCTCCTTTTACAACTTGACCATTTTTTCCTGATCCTTGAACTGAGCCAATATCAATATTATTTTCAGTTACAATTTTTCTCACAGCAGGAGACAAAGTATCGTTTCTATTTTCTCTAATTGGTGCCAGGTCTTGAGCAACTTCCTCAGTTAAAACTAAAGGCTTAGGTTTTTTAGTTTCTTGTTTTTGTTCCTCAAAAATTTGTGGTTCTTTTTTATTTGTATCTAATTTAATGACATTGTTTTCAGTAGAAATTTCTTTAACTTGTTTAGGCTCTTCTTTCTTTTCAGTTGGTGTCACTTTAGCTGAACCGTTTTCAGACACTGAGCCCAATAAAGCTCCAACTTCAACTGTAGAGCCGTCTTGTGAATTAATTTCTGTTAAAACACCAGTTATTGGTGATGGAACCTCTAAATTAACTTTATCAGTTTCAAGCTCCACAATTGGCTCATCAGCTTCAACTGCATCTCCAGTTTTTTTTAACCATTTTGCAACCGTTGCTTCTGTAATACTTTCACCAAGTACTGGAACTACTATTTTTTCACTCATTATAATTTAACCAAACACCTTATTAATTATTTCTTGTTGCTGAGAATTATGCCTCTTTGCATATCCAGTTGCTGGAGTTGCATCAGGGCTTCTTCCTATATAAGAAATTTTATTATATTTAGCCTTTAAAGTATCTAATGTCCATTGAATATAATCTCTCACTGAAAACCATGCTCCCATATTCTTAGGTTCTTCTTGGCACCAAAAGAATTGAGCATTTTTGGAATAAGGTTTAAGTTCATTTACCAAAGCCTTTGCTGGAAAAGGATAAAGTTGTTCTATTCTAAACAANATTACATCNTCTCNTTTTAATTTTTCTCTAGCATCAAGTAAGTCAAAGTAAACTTTACCCGAGCACAAGATAACTTTTTTAATCTCAGAACTTTCTTTAAGTTTAATAAATCCATTTGATTTTGGATCAATTGCATGATCCCATAAAACTCTGTGGAAAGTATTTTGTTTATTAAAATCCTCTAAGTTAGAAACACAGTATTTATTTCTGAGTAATGATTTTGGTGTCATTATAATTAGTGGTTTTCTAAAATCTCTATGCATTTGACGTCTTAATGCATGATAATAATTNGCNGGAGTTGTACAATTCATCACTTGCATATTATCATTTGAACATAACTGTAAAAATCTCTCTAATCTAGCTGATGAATGTTCGGGACCTTGACCTTCGTATCCATGAGGTAACAACATTACAATCCCTGATGCTCTGTTCCACTTTCTTTCGCCTGATGCTATGAACTGGTCAATCACGACCTGAGCTCCATTTGCAAAATCTCCAAATTGAGCTTCCCAGATAGTAAGTGTATTTGGTTCAACTAAACTATATCCATATTCAAATCCCAAAACAGCGAGTTCAGACAAAAAACTATCAACAACTTCAAATTGTTTTTGATCTTTTGAAATATTGTTTAAAGGAATATATCTAGAGTTATCAACTTGATTTCTTAATACCGAATGTCTTTGACTAAAAGTTCCTCTTCCAGAATCTTGTCCAACCAATCTAACAGGATATCCCTCAACTAATAAAGACCCAAAAGCGAGTGCTTCAGCTGATGACCAATCAATTCCTGTTCCCTTTTCAACAGATTCTTTTCTTACATTAAGTATTTTAGAAATAGTTTTATGAATATTTTTTTCAACTGGTACAGAATTAATCTTTTCTGAAATTANTTTTAANTTNTCNTCATCAAAACCTGAAACTCCTCTTTTATCTTTACCTTTCTCAGGTTTGTATCTAGACCATGTTCCCTCAAACCATTCTATTTTGGGATTATAATCTTTTGCACTTTTATACTGATCATCCAATAAATCCTTAAATGACTTAACATTTTGATCTAGTAATTCCTTGGTAATCGTATTTTCACTAACTAGTTTACTTCCATAAATCTTATAAACACTTGGGTGAGCTTTAATCTTCTGATACATCAATGGCTGAGTAAATGATGGCTCATCTCCCTCATTATGACCAAATCTTCTATAACAAATTAAGTCNACTACAACATCTCTNTTAAACTTTAATCTGAACTCTGTTGCAATTCTAGTCGCGTAAACAACTGCTTCTGGGTCATCTCCATTAACATGTAAAATTGGNGCNTCAACCATTTTAGCAACATCAGANGGATAAGGTGATGATCTTGCAAANCGNGGNCTNGTNGTAAAACCAATTTGATTATTTACAATTATATGAATAGTTCCACCAGTGTTATGTCCTGGCAGACCTGACATAGCAAAACATTCAGCTACCACGCCCTGTCCAGCAAATGCTGCATCACCATGAATTAGTATTGGGATAACTTTGTTTCTCTCTTTATCTTTATGAAAAAATTGTTTTGCTCTAGTTTGCCCTAAAACAACAGGATTTACTGCTTCAAGGTGGGATGGATTATCTGTCAAACTAACATGAACAGAATTTCCATCAAACTGTCTGTCAGAAGATGCACCAAGATGATATTTTACATCACCAGCACTATCCTCAGTTTCGTCACTAAATTCTCCAGCAAATTCATTAAATATTCTTTTATAAGATTTTTGTAATACATTTGCTAAAACATTTAATCTGCCTCTATGAGACATTCCAATTTTAACTTCTTTTATTTGTTGTTGACCACCAATTTTAATTATTTGCTCTAGCGCAGGTATTAAACTTTCTCCACCATCTAACCCAAATCTTTTTGTACCAACATACTTGGTTGCTAAAAATTTTTCAAAACCTTCTGCTTGAACCAATTTATTTAATATCGCTTCTTTTCCATTTTTGGTAAACTGAAGAGCTTTGTCATCTTGTTCAATTCTATCTCTAAACCATTTTCTTTCATCAGGATTAGAAATATGCATAAACTCATAACCTATTTTTCCACAATAGGTTTTTTTCATAAATTTTAAAATTTCTCTAATATTGGCATACTTTTTATTAATCACTCCATTTAAGAAAATTTTTCTTTCATAATTTTCTTTTTTAAAACCATAAAACTCTGGATGAAGTTCATCTAAATATTCAGATTCTCTCATTCCTAAAGGATCAAGTTCAGCTAACAAATGTCCTCTTAATCTATAAGCTCTGATTAAAGCAACAGCACTNATTGAATCTTTGTTTGAATCTGCAAGTAATTGGAAATTGAACTTTTCAGAGGTATCTATTTTTTCGTTATTTAGNTTATTATTTTCATCTTCATCTATTTTTTTTTGAAGCTCATCAATATTTACTTTGATTTTTTCTGGTCCCCATGATGGTCCATTTATTTCATTGGCAATTACTTTTATCTCATCACCAATTCCTTCAAAATAATTTAACCAACTTTCAGGNAGATCTTTATCTTTGTTNATAAATTTTAANTACATTTGCTCAATNAATGCACTATTTGATTTATGTAAAAATGANTTTTTTTCGAAATCGANATTTTTTGATGATGACATCTTTTTTATTTAATATATCCCTCTAAAAAATATTTTTCAATTAGACAGTTTATCAAATAAAGTTTTACCAATTATTGATGGTGATTTTGCGACTGTAATTCCACATTCTTCCATTTTTTTTATTTTATCCTCTGCGCCACCTTTTCCTCCAGAAATAATTGCACCTGCATGCCCCATTCTTCTTCCTGGTGGTGCAGTAATTCCTGCTATAAATCCAACTGTTGGTTTTTTGATCTTATGGTTTTTCAAAAATTCTGCCGCTTCTTCTTCTGCAGAGCCTCCTATTTCTCCAATCATTAAAATTGATTGTGTTTCTTCATCATTTAAAAAAAGATCTAAGCAATCAATAAAATTTGTACCATTGATTGGATCACCTCCAATTCCAATGCAAGTTGACTGCCCTAATCCATTTTCAGTTGTTTGAGCAACTGCTTCATATGTTAAAGTTCCAGATCTTGAAACAATACCAACTGAACCTCTTTTGTGAATATTACCAGGCATAATTCCAATTTTACATTCATCTGGAGTTATAATTCCTGGACAATTTGGACCTATAAGTCGGCTATTAGATCCATCTAATGTTTTTCTTACCTTAAGCATATCTTGAATTGGAATTCCTTCAGTAATACAAACAATTAATTCAACAGATGCATCGATAGCTTCTATAATTGCTGCGGCGGCAAATTTTGCAGGCACATAAATCATAGTGGCGTCTGCCCCAACGGCATCTTTAGCTTCAGATACAGAATTAAATACAGGTCTATCTAAATGCTTTTGACCTCCCTTTTTAGGAGTAACACCTCCTACTAAATTTGTTCCATATTTTATTGCTTGCTCTGAATGGAAAGTTCCATGCGCACCCGTAAAACCCTGACAGATTACTTTTGTTTTTTTATTAACTAATACTGACATTTATTTAATTGCCTCTACAATTTTTTTAGCAGCATCATCTAAATTTTCTGCTGAGATTAATTTTAAACCTGAATTATCTAAAATTTCTTTTCCCTCTTTAAAATTTGTTCCTGCAAGACGAACTACCAAAGGTACACTAATATTTATTTCTTTTGCAGCATCCACAACTCCTTGGGCGAGTACATCACATCTCATTATTCCCCCAAAAATATTTATTAAAATTCCCTTAACATTTTTGTCTGAAAGAATAATTTTAAANGCTGCAGAAACTTTTTCTTTTGAAGCTCCACCCCCAACATCTAAGAAATTAGCTGGTTCTTTACCATATAATTTAATGATATCCATAGTTGCCATTGCTAGCCCTGCACCATTAACCATACATCCAATACTTCCATCTAACTTGATATAAGCTAAATCATGTTTGCTAGCTTCAATCTCAGTTGGATCCTCTTCATTTAAATCTCTTAATTCTTGAATTTCAGGGTGTCTAAATAATGCGTTTGAGTCGAAATTAACTTTTGCATCTAAACAAACGATCTTTCCCTCTTTTGTTAAAATTAAAGGATTTACCTCAACCATATTTGCATCTGTACTAATAAACATTTTATAAATTGATTTAATTAGTGAAATTGCTTGATCTTTAGCATCACTGTTTAAATCAAAAATTTTAATTACTGACTCACAATCTGAGTCTGATATTTCTTCAGCTATATCAACTTTAGTTGTAATAATTTTTTCTGGATTTGAACTTGCTACTTCTTCAATATCCATTCCACCTTGATCACTTGAAATAAATGCAATCTTTGAACTCGCTCTATCAACTAAACATGATAAATAGAATTCTTTTTCTATATTAGAGGATTCTTCAACGTATAATCGCTTAACTTCTCTGCCTTCTGGTCCAGTTTGATGAGTTACCAGTGTTTTACCAAGCAGTTCATTTGCCGAATTTTTTAATTCTTCAAGTGTATTTAGAATTTTAACTCCTCCAGCTTTACCTCTACCACCAGCGTGAATTTGAGCCTTTAAAACATACTTTTCAGTTTTTAAATTTTTTGCTTTTTCAATCAAGTCATCAACATTTGTTGAAAAAACTCCTGCTGGAACTATTGCTCCATATTTCTTTAAAATTTCTTTTGCTTGGTGCTCGTGAATATTCATTATTATTTTGAAAGATCTGGATCTATTTTAGATGCAGCTTCCCAAAGAGCTTTAACAGCATCAATAGAGTGCATAAACTCTTTGTTTTCTTTTTCATCTAAATCCACTACTTCAATTTTCTCAACACCGTCTTTACCAATTACAACTGGTACTCCTGCATAAACATTTTCTACTCCGTACTCGCCATTTAACTGNACTGCACAAGGTAATAATTTTTTTTCATCTTTTAAATATGATTCAGCCATTTGAACTCCTGATGCTGCAGGTGCGTAAAAAGCAGAACCTTTTTCTAAATACTTAACGATTTCTGCTCCTCCGTCTCTAGTTCTTTGATTGATTTCTTCAACTCTCTCTTGAGAAATCTTTCCATCTTTAACAAGATCTAATAAAGGTTTGCCAGATACTTTTGTAAATCTTGGCATTGGAACCATAGTATCTCCATGACCACCCATAACCATTGCTTCAATCTCTCTCACAGGCACACCAAACTCTAAAGATAAAAATAATTTAAATCTTGAGCTATCTAAAATTCCTGCCATACCNACAACTTTATTTGCAGGCAAACCTGAAAACTTTTGAAACGCCATAACCATTACATCTAAAGGGTTAGTGATACAAATTACAAAGGCATTCGGCGCATTTTCTTTTACTCCTTGAGCTACCTGTTTTATAATTTTTAAATTTATACCAAGAAGATCATCTCTACTCATTCCTGGCTTTCTAGGAACCCCTGCAGTAATTATGATAACATCAGAATCTTTAATATCTTTATAATCGTCTGTACCTGATAATTTTACATTAAATCCATCAACAGATGATGATTGAGCTATATCTAAAGCCTTTCCTTTAGCTATTCCACTTGCAACATCAAATAAAACAACTTCATCAACAAGCTCTTTTATTCCGATTAAATGTGCTAGTGTTCCACCTATTTGGCCTGCGCCAATTAAAGCTATTTTTTTCATTTATTTCCTCTTATTTCATTGTTGGCATTACAAATTCTGCGTTTGTACGCACACCTGAAGGCCATCGTGATGTTACTGTTTTAAGTTTAGTATAGAATTTTATTCCTTCCATCCCATGCATGCCNCTATCTCCAAATAATGATCTTTTCCANCCACCAAAACTATGAAAGGCCATAGGAACTGGGATTGGAACATTAATACCAACCATTCCTACTTGAATTTTACTAGCAAATGTTCTGCCTGCATCACCATCTCTAGTATAAATGCTTACTCCGTTTCCGTATTCATGATCATTGATTAGTTTTGCAGCTTCTTCAAAAGTTTTAACTCTAACTACAGATAGAACAGGACCAAAAATTTCTTCTTTATAAATTCTCATGTCTTTATTAACGTGATCAAATAAACAACCACCAATATAAAATCCATTTTCATAACCTTGGAGCTTTAAGTTTCTTCCATCAACAACTAATTTTGCTCCCTCTTCAACTCCTAAATCAACATAACTTTTTACTTTTTCTAAATGCTCTTTTGTAACTAGAGGTCCCATCTCTGAAGTTTTATCCATACCAGGTCCTACTTTTAAGGCTTCTGCTTTTTTAGAAAGTCTTGAGACAAGTTCATCACCAATATCTCCTACAGCAACAGCAACGGATTGAGCCATACATCTTTCACCTGCAGATCCATAAGCTGCACCCATCAAGCCATTTACTGCACCATCCAAATCACAATCTGGCATAACCACTAAATGATTTTTTGCTCCTCCAAGTGCTTGTACTCTTTTTTCATTTTTAGCTGAATTTTCGTAAATATATTTTGCAATTGGAGTAGATCCAACAAAGCTTACAGCTTTAATATCTTTATTTTCTAAAATTGCATCAACAGCTTCTTTATCGCCATTAACTACATTTAATACTCCCTCGGGTAATCCAGCTTCACTCAGTAACTCAGCTAATCTAATTGGACATGAAGGATCTTTTTCTGAAGGTTTTAATATAAATGTATTTCCGCAAGCAATTGCTATTGGAAACATCCACATAGGTACCATTGCTGGAAAATTAAATGGAGTAATTCCAGCTACTACCCCTAAAGGTTGTCTCATTGACCAACTGTCAACATTTGTTCCAACGTTCTCTGAATATTCGCCTTTTAACAAATGAGGAATTCCACAAGCAAACTCTACTACTTCAAGCCCTCTTGTTAAAGATCCTCTAGCATCCTCAAAAACTTTTCCGTGTTCTGATACTATTAGCTTTGTTAACTCATCAGAGTTTTTTTCTATTAATTCTTTAAATTTAAATATTATTCTTGCTCTTTGTAGAGGAGGTTTTGCAGACCAAGTTTCAAATGCTTTTTTGGCTGCCTCTACAGCTTGATCTAAATCAGATTTACTTGCAAGTCTTACCTCGGATTCCTGTTCTCCTGTTGCAGGATTAAATACTTTTCCTTTTCTATCAGATGAACCTGGAATTATTTTTCCATTAACGAAGTGCTCTATTAAATTCATGAATACGGTCTTTTAAATCAAAAAAACTTAATAGTCTATTTAAACATTGGCCGTAGCTAACATTTTTTTAATTTCTGCAATTGCTTTTGCTGGATTTAGGCCTTTAGGACAAGCATTTGTACAATTTAAAATAGTATGACATCTGTAAAGTTTTAATTCATCAGCAACTTTTTTTAATCTTGCTTTTCTTTCTTCATCTCTACTATCAACGATCCATCGGTATGCTTGTAGAAGGACTGCTGGACCTAAATATTTATCTCCATTCCACCAATAACTTGGACAAGATGTTGAACAACATGCACACATAATACATTCATAAGCGCCATCAAGTTTTGCTCTATCTTCTTGGGATTGATAAATTTCTGTTGTTTCTTTTTTGGAATTATTTTTTAGCCAAGGTTCAATAGATTGATACTGTTTATACAAACCATCTAAATCACCAATTAAATCTCTTTTAACTTTCAAGTGCGGTAGTGGATATATATCTATGTCCCCATCAATTTCTGAATGTGGAGTTGTGCACGCTAAACCATTTTTGCCACCCATGTTCATAGCACAAGAACCACAAACTCCATGAGCACAAGATCTTCTATAAGCTAATGTTGGATCAATTTCGTTTTTAATTTTATTTAAAATATCCAAAACTTTTGAAGGACAGTTATCCATATCAACTTCATAAGTATCAATTCTTGGATTTTCTTCAGTAGAGGGATCCCATCTATAAACATTTACTTTTCTAAGATTTTTAGAACCTGTTTTATCTTTAAAATATTTACCTTTTTTGACTTCAGAATTTTTTGGTAAATTCAATTGCGCCATTAGTATACCCGCTCTTGTGGTGGAAAATATTGAACTTCATTGGTCAAAGTTGACTTGTGAACTGGTCTGTAACTAATTTTTGTATTTTTTCCATCACACCAAGCAAGGGTATGTTGCATAAACTTTTCATCATCTCTTTTTGGATAATCGTCTCTTGCATGCGCTCCTCTGCTTTCTTTTCTGTGATATGCAGATTCTACTGTCGTTACTGCTTGTCTAATTAAATTATCAAATTCTAAAGTTTCAACTAAATCAGTATTAAACACTAAAGATCTATCTTTAACAGAAATAGAGTCAATTCCATCATAAGTTTTTCTAATATCGTCAACACCTTCTTTTAAATTTTTTTCTGTTCTAAATACTGCGCATTTAGATTGCATTGTTTTTTGCATTGAAAGTCTAAGCTCTGCAGTACTATTACTTCCATCTGCATTTCTTAACTTATCAAATCTATCTAAACATTTTTGTGTCTCAGACTCTGGTATCTCTTCATGAGGAGTTCCAGGTTTAACTAATTCTGCTGCTCTTTTTGCTGCTGCTCTTCCAAATACTACTAAATCAATTAGTGAATTAGAACCAAGTCTATTTGCACCATGAACAGAAACACATGCTGCTTCTCCTATAGCCATCAGACCNGGAACAGTTTTTTCTGAACCATTAACAGTTAAAACTTCAGCTTTATAATTTGTTGGAATTCCTCCCATATTATAATGAACTGTTGGTACAACTGGTATAGGCTCTTTAGTTACATCTACATTTGCAAACAATCTTGCAGCATCAGTAATTCCTGGAAGTCTACTTTCAATAATATCTTTATCTAAATGACTTAAGTTTAAATTAACATGATCTTGATCTTTTCCAACACCTCTTCCCTCATTTATTTCAATAGACATTGATCTACTAACAACATCTCTTGATGCTAGATCTTTTGCATTTGGAGCATATCTTTCCATAAATCTTTCACCCTTAGAGTTTGTTAGATAACCACCCTCTCCTCGAGCACCTTCTGTTATTAATGTGCCATGACCATATATTCCTGTTGGATGAAATTGAACAAATTCCATATCTTGAAGGGGTAATCCAGCTCTTAAAACCATTGCATTTCCATCTCCTGTACAAGTATGTGCAGAAGTAGCTGAATAATAAACCTTTCCATATCCACCAGTTGCTATAATTACAGTATGTGCTCTAAATCTATGGATTGTTCCATCATTTAAATTCCAAGCAATTAATCCCTTACACGCTCCATCTTTCATTAAAAGATCTAATGCAAAATATTCAATAAAAAATTCNGTGTTATGTTTTAAGGCCTGTCCATAAAGTGTATGNAGAATTGCATGACCAGTTCTATCTGCAGCAGCACATGTTCTTTGTACAATTCCGTTTCCATAATTTTTTGTCATTCCACCAAAAGGTCTTTGATAGATTTTTCCTTCTTCAGTTCTACTAAATGGAACTCCATATTTTTCTAGTTCTAAAACTGCTTTTGGAGCTTCTTTACATAAATATTCAATACTATCTTGATCTCCTAACCAATCTGCACCTTTGACCGTATCATACATGTGCCATCTCCAGTCATCTTCTCCCATGTTTCCAAGCGCAGCTGAGATGCCTCCTTGTGCAGCAGATGTGTGACTTCTAGTTGGAAATACTTTTGAAATACAGGCTGTTTTCAATCCAGCTTCACTCAATCCAACAGCAGCTCTCAAGCCAGATCCTCCAGCTCCTAAGACAACTACATCATATTCATGATCTATAATATTATAAGCACTCATTATTTTAGATTAAGTAAAATTATTATTGTTAATAATGGTATGATTATAGCAGAAATATAGAGAAGTCTGTTTGCGACATATTTGGTTTTTTCGTTGGAAATATAGTCCTCAAAAACCTCACTAATACTTAAAGCAGAAAAAAAATAAGCAAAAATTAAAAATATACTAAATATAAACTTATTTGTTTTATTTGAAAAAAAACTAACTACTTCAGAATAATCTCCATCATAAATTGATATGAAATTAATTATAAACCAAAACATTAAAGGGACTAAAATTATTGATGATAATTTTAAAAATACCCATTTTTTTGTAGCTAAATTCATATTAAAAAAAATTTTTTCCAATTAAGTAAAATAAAATTGTTAAAATTAATGAACCAAAGATCACCATCAAACCTGTGATACGAGTAGTCTTTAGTTCGTAGCCATGACCCATATCCATAATTAAATGTCTAATTTCACTGAGAATTTGAAAACTAAAAGACCAAGCTAATCCTATTGCAACAAATTTTCCAAGAAACGAATTCAAAAAAAGATTTATCAAATCATATTTAGGTTCTCCTAAAACTAACCAAGAGGCCCAGACGCAAACTAAAGTTATNGCTATGATATTTATTATTCCAGTAATTCTATGTGAAATAGATACAAGTGATGATATGTGCCATCTATAAATTTGTATATGAGGAGAAAGAGGTCTTTTACTTTCCATAAAAATTATTTTTTATTAATGTCTCCGCAATTTCAACTGCATTTAAGGCTGCACCTCTAAGTAAGTTATCTGATACAATCCACATATTTAAACAATTCTTTTTAGTCTTATCCTCTCTAATTCTAGAAATAAATGTCTCATCTTTTCCTGTCGCTTCAAGTGGAGTTGAATATCCTCCATCTTTTCTCTCATCAATTACTTTGCAGCCTTCCATTTTTTCAAGACATTCTTTAATTTGATCAATTGTAAATTCTTTTTCTAATTCTAAATTTACAGCTTCAGAATGAGAAACTAAAACAGGTACTCTTACACAAGTTGCTGATAGTTCAATATTTTGATCTAGAATTTTTTTAGTCTCATTAGTCATTTTTAATTCCTCTTTCGTATACCCATCATCAGCAAAAACATCGATATGTGGAATTAAATTAAATGTAATTTGTTTTGTAAAATTTTTTGACTCAATTTTTTTGTTTTCTAATGCTAGTTTTGTCTGTTCAACTANTTCGTCCATTGGTGCTTTACCTCCACCAGATACAGATTGATAAGTAGCTACAACAACTCTTTTTATTTTAAATAAATCATGAATTGGTTTTAGTGGTAAAACTAATTGTGCAGTTGAGCAGTTAGGGTTAGCAATAATATTTTTTTTTATATTTTTTAAGTCATCAGCATTTACTTGAGGTACAATTAAAGGAACATCAGGATCCATTCTATAAAAACTAGAATTGTCTATTACAATGCTGTGATTTGCTGCTTTAGAGGCATAAGCTTCTGAAATTTTTCCACCTGCTGCAAAAAAAGTAATTTTTGCTTTTGAAAAATCAAAAGTCTCTAAATTTTCAACTTCTATGTCTTTACCTTTAAAATTAATTTTTGAACCAGCACTTCTTGCAGATGCAACTAAATAAACTTCCGAAATAGACAAATTTTTCCTCTCAAGCACTTCTAGTACTTTTCTTCCAACATTGCCTGTGGCTCCAACTATAGCTATATTCATGATGAGGTTGTTATACTAAATGAAAGGTAAATCGCAAACTTTTCCAACGCAATTATGTCCATTTACAACAACTTTTATATTTTGCTCAGGATTCCAGTATTCTTTTTGCATCATAGCTATACCAATTACTTTTTTGAAGTGAGGTGAATAGCAGGCAGATCTTAATTCTCCAATTACGTTGTTGTTATCATCTGTCAAATCTAGAGAACCAGTCACACTAATTTCATCTATATCAATTTTGATACCCATTAACTTTTTGGTAATTCCGTCTTCTTTTATTTTTATTAATTTTTCCTTACCCAAAAATTTTACATCACTATCTAAATTAACATACTTATCGAAACCACACTCAAACGGGTTATCATTGTTATCCATATCGTTTCCAAATGATAAAAGAGCACTTTCAATTCTCTCTATTAAATTAGGGCAACCAGGTTTAACATTAAATTCTTTACCAACTTCAAATAAATGATCATATAACTTTTGACCAGATTCAGTATTTTGAACATAAATTTCATAACCACCTTGCTTAGACCAACCTGATTGTGCAATTAAATGATCAACTCCCTCAAAATTAAAATAATCAAATCCAAAAAATTTTAATTTAGTAATTTTTTCACCAAATACTTTTTCCATTAACTTAAATGATTTTGGGCCTTGAACAGCCATAATGTCTACATTTGGTTCAAAGATTTTAACATCAAATTTATTTCCAATTGCTAATCCTTTTGCAAATAAAATTACATCAGAGTCTGCAATAGATATCCACCACTTCTCCTGATTTAATCTCAACACCACAGGGTCATTAATTAATCCGGCCTGGTCATCTATAATTGGACAATAATAACATCTACCATCTTTAGATTTAGATAAATCTCTACAAGTCATTAATTGAACTAATTTAGCTGAATCTTTTCCTGAAATTTCAACCTGCCTTTCTGCGGCAACATCCCAAATTTGAACATGCTCTTTTAAGTGATGATAAGAATCTTCTACAGATCCAAACGCTGCCGGTAGCAACATATGATTATAGATTGTATAAGCCGTTACACCTTGTTTTTCTATTCTTGAAGTATAAGGTGTACCTCGAAGTCTTCTAGATTTTGCTATTGAATAATTTTTCATTTATTTAAAAATTCTAAAACCTTGTCCCGCATTTCAAATGCTTTTTCAATCATAATCATATGTCCACATCCTTCAATTACATGAACTGTTGGATTTTTGATCAATTGAGAAAATTTTTTTCCAGAATCTAAGTTGACCATTTTGTCTAAAGAACCAAAAACAAACATTGATGGAACTTCGATAGATCCAGCTGCAGTTGATCCATTTTTATAATTATTACAAGCTATAAGATCCACAGCAAGTATTTCACTTATATCTTTTGGGGATTGAATAATTCTTTCAACTGGATTTCCACCTATAAATTTTTTTGAACCCTCATATCCCCACTTCATCATTAATTTTACTGCATCAGAATCTCCGTTTTCTGCAAGCTCAATCAAATCAGGATGAACAGGCATTTTATTAGATCCACCTATAAAAACTAATTTTTTTAATCTTTCTTTGTATCTATGAGAATACTCAAGTATTTCTAGACACCCCTGTGAGTGACCAACTAAAATTAAACTTTTAAGACCTAAAGTATCAAATACAAGTTCCAACCACTCTGCTATTTCTTCAATAGTTTTTAAACATGGGCCTTCAGAATTTCCATGCCCTGGTAAATCAATAGATAATACATTGAAATTATTGTTAGAAAAAAATTGCTCACTCAATGACCAAACAATATGTGATAAGCCACTTCCATGAAGAAAAACAATGGTATCTTTGTTTTTATCTATACCTTTACCGTTGTCTGAAGCAAAAATACTTTTATTTTCGATCTCAAATATCAATTAAATTCCTAAACTTTTTTTCTCAGTTCAAACTTCTGTATTTTTCCAGTTGATGTCTTAGGTAGTTCACAAAAAACAACCTTTTTAGGAACTTTAAATCCAGCTAAAGTTTCTTTACAGAAATCAATTAATTCTTTTTCAGTAACAGGCTTATCTTGAACCATCTCTATAAAAGCACAAGGAACCTCCCCCCATTTTTCATCTGGTTTAGCAACTACGGCTGCTATTGAAACTGAAGGATGTTTAGATAATGTATTCTCAATTTCTATTGATGAAATATTTTCTCCACCTGAAATAATAATATCCTTAGATCTATCTTGAATTTTTACATACCCATCAGGAAACATAACTGCCAAGTCACCACTATGAAACCATCCATTTTTCATTGCTTTGTCAGTAGCTTCTTTGTCTTTAAAGTAACCTTTCATTACCACATTTCCTCTAATCATGATCTCACCGATAGTTTTTCCATCTTTAGGAACTTCTTTCATCGTCTCTGGATCTAAAACGGTTACTCCTTCTGTATTAGGATACCTTACTCCTTGTCTAGCTTTAATCTCATTTTGTCTATCCTCATCTAAGTCGTTCCATCCATCATTCCACGCACATTGAGTAACATGACCATATGTTTCGGTAAGACCATAAACATGCATAACCTCAAACCCAAGCGATTTCATTTTTTTAAAAATAATACTTGGAGGAGGTGCTCCAGCAGTTAAGACGTAAACTTTATGTTTTAATTTTTTTTTATCACTTTCAGGAGCTCCTGTTATCATGTTCAAAACTATCGGTGCTCCTCCAAAATGAGTAATGTCATATTTATCAATAAGTTCAAAAATTTTCTTAACATCAATATTTCTTAAGCAAATTGTTCTTCCATTTAACATTGGAACTGTCCATGGATAGCACCAGCCATTACAATGAAACATAGGCACAACTGTTAAAAAGTTTAAACGATTAGGCATGTTCCAGGCAACAGTACTTCCTGTAGACATTAAGTACGCACCTCTATGATGATAAACAACACCTTTAGGATTGCCAGTTGTACCTGAAGTATAACTTAAAGATATTGCTTGCCATTCATCATCAGGCATTTTCCAATCAAAGTTCTCATCTCCAGTATTTAAAAAACTTTCGTATTCTAAATCTCCAATTTTTTCTAATTTTGATTGATCAGCATGTTTGTCATTAATATCTATAACAGTGATTTCTTTATTTAAATTTTTTAAAGCTTTTTTTACTTCTACATGTAATTGTCTATCTACTACCAATACCTTTGCATCACTGTGATTTAAAATGTAATTAATTGTATTAGCATCTAATCTTATATTTATTGTGTTTAAAACAGCTCCTGTCATTGGAACTGAATAGTGCGCTTCAAATATTTCGGGAGTATTAAAAGCTAAAAAAGATACCGTATCTCCTTTTTTGATACCAATTTTAGAAAGTGCGCTAGCAAACTTTACCGCTCTTTTATATACTTCATTCCAAGTATAGCTTCTATCCTCATAAACTATAGCTTCATAATCAGGATAAACATCTTTGGCTCTTTGCAAAAATGTTAATGGTGTTAATGGAACGTGATTTGCATTATTTTTATCTAGATTTATATCGTAATGATTCATTACTAATTAAATTTAAATTTCATTATATTGGAGCTACCTGAAACTGCAGATTTGTAATGATATTCTGCTCTTGGTAATACCTTTTCAAAGTAAAATGTAGCTGTGTTAATCTTTTCTGAATAAAACTCTTTATTTTCCTCATAATCTTTAAAACTGATTTCTAAAACTTTTATCCATGAAAAAGCAATTGAAATATAACCAAGTGTTTTTAAATAATCATTTGCGGCTGCAGAAACATCATCTTTCTCAATTTTACTTTTGTCAACAATCCATCCCGTAAACTTTGTTAAGATATCAAGATAATACGTAAGATCTTTTGTAAAAGATTTAACTTTATCATGTTTAGTTTCACATTCAGATTTTATCATTTCTAAAAATTTAGAAATTACATCACCATTTCTATTTATAAGTTTTCTAAATACTAAATCAGCAGCTTGAACAGAATTAGTTCCTTCATATATTGGTGTGATTCTATTATCTCTATATAATTGTTCAATNCCCTGGTCTTTGGTNTAACCATATCCTCCATGGATCTGCATAGCNTCNNTNGTAATCTCCATGGCTAAATCNGTAAATAAAGATTTAACNACAGGTGTCATCAACGAAACAAAATCAGAAGCTTCCTGTTTAATTTTTTCATTTGGATGATAAAGACTAACTTCAGTTTGTTGNGATAACCAAAAGCATAAAGCTCTTTCTCCCTCAATTATTGATTTCATATTTAACAAAGTTCTTCTTATATCCGCATGTTCAATAATGAAATCCGCACCATTAGTAGATTTAGAATTATTAGTTTTTCCTTGTTTTCTCTCTTTTGCATAAGCAAGTGAATTTTGGTAAGCAATTTCTGAAATACCCAATCCTTGTATTCCAACTACAATTCTCTCTAGATTCATCATAGTGAACATTGCATTTAAGCCTTTGTCCTTAGGACCAATCATATATCCTGTTGCCTCATCAAAGTTTAAAACACAAGTTGCTGAGCCTTTGATACCCATTTTTGTTTCAATAGATCCTGTTGATATTCCATTTCTTTGCCCAACAGACCCATCTTGATTTACTAAAAACTTAGGTACTAAAAATAAACTTATTCCTTTTGTTCCTTGAGGAGAGTCGGTTGATCTTGCTAACACTAAATGAATAATATTTTCTGTTAAATCATGATCACCTGATGTGATAAAAATTTTTTGACCACTTATTTTATAAGTTCCATCAGATTGACTAACTGCTTTTGTTTTAAGTAAACCTAAATCAGTACCACAAACAGGTTCTGTTAAACACATCGTGCCACTCCACTTACCTTCTACAATTTTTGGTAAATATTTATCTTTTATTTCATCAGTAGCGTGATGATGAATACAATTATAAGCTCCAATACTTAATTCACTATATAGTTTAAACGACAAACTTGCAGAAGATAGCATTTCATCAAAAAAAGCACTGACTGTCTTTGGCATTCCCTGGCCACCATATTTCGGATCACATGATAATGAAGTCCATCCATCTTCNATGTATTTCTGGTAAGCTTCTTTATATCCTGGCGGTGTTCTAACGACNCCATTTTCTAAAACTGCTGGATTTTCATCACCTGCTTTGGCAAGTGGTAAAATTAAATTTTGATTTATTTTAGCTGCTTCCTCTAAAATATCTTTAACCAAGTCTGAACTTACTTCATTATACCTTTCAAGATCATTGTAATTTTTGTTATCTCTTAATTTTTCATAGAGAAACATCATATCTTTGACGGGTGCAGAATAACTTGGCATTTGAAAACCTTAGAATAATTAGTGATTTATTGCAATTTTGAAATTATCGCATCGCCCATTTCTGATGTGGACACTTCTTTCATGCCTTCAGAAAGAATGTCTTTTGTTCTTAAGCCATCATTTAATACTGCTTGCACTGATTTTTCTAAGGCATCAGCTTCATTATCAAGATCTAAAGAATATCTTAATGCCATTGCAAAACTCAATACAGTTGCAATTGGATTTGCTAGACCTTTTCCTGCAATATCAGGTGCTGAACCATGTATTGGTTCATACATTGCTCTCATTTCTCCATCTTTATTTTTTGCACCTAAGGATGCTGAAGGCAATAACCCTAAAGATCCTGTTAGCATTGAAGCTTGATCTGAGAGCATATCACCAAACAAATTATCAGTAACAATTACATCGAATTGTTTTGGATTTCTAAGTAACTGCATTGCACAATTATCAGCAAGCATGTGACTTAGCTCAACATCTTTATATTCCTTTTCGTGAAGTTCTTGAACTTCTTCTTTCCATAGTTGTCCAGCTTCCATTACATTAGATTTCTCACAAGATGTAACTTTGTTTGATCTTTTTCTAGCAAGATCAAAAGCAACACGTGCAACTCTAGTAATTTCACTAGTAGTATAAGTGTGAGTATTTATTCCTTTTCTTTCACCATTTTCTATTGGTTTAATACCTCTCGGTTCACCAAAATAAATTCCACCTGTTAATTCTCTCACAATCATTATATCTAACCCCGAAACCACTTCTGGTTTAAGTGTTGATGCACCAACTAATTGCTCAAAACATATTGCAGGTCTCAAATTTGCAAATAACTTTAATTCTTTTCTTAATTTTAATAATGCTCTCTCAGGTTTTTTTGAAAACTCAATATTATCCCACTTAGGTCCTCCTACAGCACCAAGCATTACAACTTCACTTTCTAAAGCTTTATAAAAAACTTCATCTGTTATAGGTGTACCGTGTTTATCATAAGAACATCCACCAGCAAGATCTTCNTCTATTTCAAAATCTAAAGATTTTTTATCATTGAACCAGTTAATTATTTTTTTAACTTCTCCAATTACCTCAGGACCAATACCATCTCCTGGTAATAAAAGAATTTTTCTTTTTTTTACTTTAATCATTAAAAACCCAAGGTCTTTTATCTTTTAACTGATTTTCAAAATTTTGAATTTTATCAGATTTTTTTAAAGAAAGCGCAATGTCATCTAATCCTTCTAACAAACATTTTTTCTTAAATGGATCTATTTCAAATTTAATTTCATTGTTTCCATAAATAATTTTTTGATCATTTAAATCCACAGCAATTTCCTCTTTTCTATTAGCATATTCAGAAAGTTCTTTAATTTTTTCTTCTTCAAGAATTATTGGTAAAATTCCATTTTTAAAACAGTTACTATAAAAAATATCAGCATAACTTGAACTAATCACACAAGTAATTCCAAAGTCCAACAATGCCCATGGAGCATGCTCTCTTGATGATCCACATCCAAAATTGTTTCCTGCAATTAAAATTTTAGAGTTATTAAATGGTTCTTGGTTTAATACAAAATCATTAATTTCTTTTCCATTATCGTCATATCTCATTTCAAAAAATAAATTTTTTCCAAGTCCAGTTCTTTTTATTGTTTTTAAAAATTGCTTAGGAATAATCATATCTGTATCAATATTTACAATTGGTAAATAAGCTGGAATACTTTTNAGTGTATTAAATTTTTGCATTTAATTTTGATACTTTCTAACATCATCTAAATTACCAGAGATTGCAGCTGCAGCTGCCATTCCAGGACTTACTAGATGGGTTCTGCCACCTCTTCCTTGTCTTCCTTCAAAGTTTCTGTTTGAAGTAGATGCACATCTTTCCTCTGGTTTTAATTTATCTGCATTCATTGCTAAACACATAGAACAACCTGGCTCTCTCCATTCAAATCCTGAATTTACAAATATTTTATCTAAACCCTCTTGCTCTGCTTGTTCTTTAACTAGTCCTGAACCAGGAACTACAATTGCATTTACATGTGATGATATTTTTTTATCCTTTAAAATTTTGGCAGCTTCTCTTAAATCTTCAATTCTTCCATTTGTACAGCTTCCGATAAATACTTTATCTATTTTAATATCAGTCGCTGCCATATCAGGAGTTAATCCCATGTATTTTAGTGCTCTTTCAATTGAGTTCTTTTTATCTTCATCTTTTTCATTCTGAGGATTTGGTACTTTTCCATCAATTGTAATTACGTCTTGAGGTGATGTCCCCCAGGTAATCATCGGTAAAATCTCATTTGCATTAAGATTTATTTCTTTGTCAAAACTTGCATCAGCATCTGTTTTTAAACTTTTCCAGTATTCCAGNGCCTTTTCCCAATTTTCTCCTTTTGGAGACATGGGTTTNCCTTTTAAATATTCAAATATTTTTTCATCTGGAGCAATTAATCCAGCTCTTGCACCACCCTCAATAGTCATATTGCAAATNGTCATTCTCTGTTCAACACTTANNGATNTTATTAAATCTCCAGCATATTCAACTACACAACCTGTTCCNCCTGCNGTACCAATCTTNCCAATNATTTGAAGNATTACATCTTTNGATGTTACTCCTAATGGAAGTGTTCCNTTAACATTAATTCTAAAATTTTTTGCTTTNTTTTGAACNAGTGTTTGNGTNGCTANAACATGTTCAACNTCAGATGTTCCNATACCAAAAGCTAGNGAACCAAAAGCTCCATGTGTTGCCGTATGACTATCTCCACATACAATAACTGTTCCTGGTTGAGTAAAACCTTGTTCTGGTCCAATAATATGAACAATTCCTTGTCGTTTATCATCCATACCAAAAAGCTGTACACCAAATTCCTTACAATTTGATTCTAATGTATCAACTTGTATTTTTGATTCCTGATCTGATATCCCTTTAGTTCTATCTGTCGTTGGAACATTATGATCAGCAACAGCTAAAGTTAAATTAGGATGACGAACTTTTCTATTTGAATTTCTTAAACCTTCAAAAGCTTGTGGACTAGTAACTTCATGAATTAAGTGTCTATCGACAAACAATAAAGCTGTTCCATCTTCTTGTTGATCAACAAGATGATCGTTCCAAATTTTATCGTAAAGGGTAGTAGACATTGAAAAAAAAATTATTTTTTTTCTGAAGTACTTTCTGTTGATTGTTCAGTTGTAGCTTCCTCTGTTTTAGGCGCTTCTTCCTTTGGAGCTTCTGCTGCTGGCGCTGCTTCTTCTTTTGGAGCTTCTGTCGGCGGTGCTACATTTTCTTCAGTGACTGTTTCAGGTTTTACATCAACATCAATACCAATTTTTTTTCTAATTTTTTCTGCAATCCTTGCTGATTTACCTGTTCTATCTCTTAGATAGTATAATTTTGCTCTTCTTACTTTCCCTGATCTAATAACTTTAATTGAGTCAATTAGAGTTCCATAAAGTGGAAATGTTCTTTCAACACCTTCACCAAAAGAAATTTTTCTAACTGTGAAAGACGAGTTTAAATCTCTGCTTTTTTTTGCNATNCAAACNCCTTCAAAATATTGAATTCTCTCTTTTTTTCCCTCNGTAATTCTAACACCTACTTTAACTACATCTCCAGGGTANAATTCAGGTATNTTTTTTTCTGAAAGTATTTTTTTAACGTTATGTTGATTTATCTCTTCAATTGTTTTCATAGTTATATTTATCAAATTAATTCTTCTTATATTTTTCCCATAAATCTGGTCTTCGGACGCGTGTTATAGCCTCAGATTGAGATAAACGCCAGTGTTTAATTTTGCTATGATCTCCTGACAAAAGCACTTCTGGAACAGCTTTTTCCTCCCAAATTTGAGGTTTTGTGAACTGAGGATACTCTAATAATCCATTTTCAAAACTTTCGTTTATCGTAGAATTCTCATTTCCCAGAACACCGGGTAAAAGTCTCAAAATACTATCAATCACCACAAATGCTGCTGACTCTCCTCCTGATAAAATAAAGTCTCCAATACTAACTTCTTCTATGTTTCTGGTGCTTAACACTCTTTCATCAACTCCTTCGAAGTGTCCACAAATTATCGAAATCGATTTTTCCTTTGATAATTCTTTAGCATAATTTTGATCAAATTTTTTTCCTCTAGGAGATAAATATAATATTTTTTCTCCTTCATTTTTATTTTGGTCTAATGATTTTGCTAACACATCAGGTTTCATTAACATACCAGAGCCACCGCCGTAAGGAGTGTCATCTACTGTTTTATGTTTATCCTCAGCAGCATCTCTAATGTTTACTACTTTTAAATTCCAAATGTGTTTAGACATTGCTTTTCCATATAGTCCTTTAGACAAAGGACCAGGAAAAACATCTGGATAAAGTGTAAACACTTGAGCTTGCCACATAAATTNTCCTTAGTTTATTTTTTCTCCTCAGCTGGTGCTGCGTCTGCTTTAGGAGCTTCTTCTTTTGGAGCTTCTGCCGCTGGTGCTGCGTCTGCTTTAGGAGCTTCTTCTTCTTTTNNANCTTCTNNCGCTTTTTAGGAACTGCTTTATTTGGATTATTTCCATTTGCAGGCATGGGGATTAAATCATTTTCACCTAAAATTCTTGCAACTCTTGTTGTTGGTTTAGCGCCTTGACCTAACCAATATTTGATTCTTTCAGCTTCAAGACCTACTCTTTCTTTTTTATCTTTAGGAAGTAGTGGGTTAAAAAAACCAACCTTTTCTATAAATCTTCCATCTCTTGGGAAACGACTGTCAGCTACAACAACTTTGTAAACTGGTCTCTTTTTAGTGCCTCCCCTTGATAATCTTAGTTTTAACATTTGTTCTCCTTATTTTATTATTTTAGTTTATTAAATAGCTCTGGTGGTATCCCTTGATCAGACATACCTTTCAGATTTCCTTTTGACATCTTTTTCATCATTTCAGACATCATTTTAAATTGCTTAAGCAATTTATTGATAGTGGCTGGATCTGTGCCAGAGCCATTAGCAATTCTTTTTTTTCTTGAACCATCAATTACTTTTGGATTCTCTCTCTCTTTTTTTGTCATTGATAAAATGATAGCTTCGTTTTTTGTTATAATACTTTCGTCAATCCCTGCTGAATCCATTTGAGATTTAATTTTAGATACTCCTGGCATAAAAGACATGATCCCCTCAATGCCTCCCATTTTTTTCATTTGTCTTAATTGAGAAAGGTAATCTTCCATAGAGAATTGACCCTTTTTTAAATTTTCTTCAGCTTTTTTAATGTTCTCTTCACCTAAATCTTGTGCAGCTTTTTCTACAAGAGAAACAATGTCTCCCATTCCTAAAATTCTATTTGCTATTCTATCTGGATGAAATACCTCAAAATTTTCNATTTTTTCACCTATACCCAAAAATTTTATTGGAACATTTGATACATATTTCATACTCACNGCAGCTCCACCTCTAGCATCACCATCAGCTCTNGTTAATATTATTCCAGATAAGTTNACTGTATTTTTGAACTCTTTTGCAACCGAAGCAGCAACTTGACCCGTNAGAGAGTCTGCTACAAGAAAAGTTTCTGCNGGATTNATTANGCTCTCAATTTGTTTAATTTCNCTCATCATTTGTAAATCAATTTGAGTTCTTCCAGCTGTATCAAATAAAATTATATCTGCTCCATTTAAATTTGCTGCACTCATAGCTCTTTGGCAAATATCAGTTGGTTGCTGGCCTTCAATAATAGGAAGTGTCAAAATATTATTCTGTTCNCCTAAAGATCTAAGCTGTTCTTGTGCTGCTGGCCTATAAATGTCCAAACTGACCATCATCACTTTTTTCTTTTTATTATCTTCTAAATATTTAGCTAATTTTGCAGTCGAAGTTGTTTTACCTGAACCCTGCAAACCAACCATCATCATAGGAACTGGTGGTACAGCATTTAAATTTATATCTGCATTGCTAGAACCTAGTAAGTTTACTAGCTCGTCGTAAACTATTTTTACAACCATATCTCCAGGNGAAGTTGATCTTATGATTTCTTGTCCTAAGGCTTTAGGTTTTACGTTTTCAATAAATTCTTTTGCAACATCTAAAGAAACATCTGCCTCAAGCAATGCTTGCCTGATACTTCTCAAGCCCTCATCTACTTGAGCTTCATTTAGAGAAGGTGCTTTTTTTAAAGAAGAAAAAATTTCTTCAAATTTATTTGTTAAATTTTCAAACATATATTTTTTTGTTACGCATAGCAGTAACGCACTAGTGGGCGAACTCTCGCTGACTAGTGTCGATCTCTTTGTTTCCAAAGACACCGCAAAGTTAATGTTTTTGCGGAAACGGCAACAACCTATAATAGAGGTTCAAAAAGTCAA
>FUFK010040253.1_pt1 | contig 34359 bp, 41 predicted proteins | sample 1021851 | NCBI WGS metagenome assembly FUFK01 (sample SAMEA51879418, study PRJEB19060) | metagenome | reverse complement strand
GATACTCTACACCATCTTGAGATATCAGATGTATATGCTAACTCACAATACTACCCCGCGAATTTTACTTCGTGTGGAAACTACGGGGGTTGCAGATATAGAGAGGCATGTGCTCATGCTAAGTCGCAAAGAAATATATTCTTTGGTAATGACTTCCAACAAGAGTACCATCCCGACTTAGAAGAAACTAAACCTATGAAACTAGAAGTAATAGAAGGAGGCAAAAAATGAGAAACATAATACTAGATGCAATGCTTAAACATGCTGAAGGTCACATAGCAAAACATAAAGCTAATGTAGAAATCTATCTTAGCCACTCAGTAGGTGTGGGTGGTGAACCCAATGCTGATGTTCTCGAAACTATCGAGAAGGAATTAAATATTGTAGCTATGTATGACGATCAAATTGAGATGCTCAAGAAATATTTTCTTGACAAATAATTTTTTTAGTTTATAATTACAAACATAATAGGAGACCATACATATGGCAAACATAAGTAAACATAAATCAACTAGTGTTACCAAGCTACTTCTCTGTGGAGATAGTGGTAGTGGTAAGACATCTGCTCTAGCGAGTTTAGCTAACGCAGGTAAGAAGCTACGTATACTAGATTATGATGACGGACTTGACATACTGCCAGAGTTTCTGAAAGCAGAAGCAGTAAAGAACGTCTCATATGTTACGTTAAGAGATTCATTAGGACAAGCCGATTCGTTTCGAAGAGGGGCAAGACTCCTGTCTCATTGGAAAGACGGAGAGGAAGACTTAGGTCCTGTGAAAGAATGGGGAGACGATACAGTCTTAGTGATTGACTCCCTTACATTGATGGGGGAGGCTGCCTTGCGAGCCGCCCTCGTTTTTAATAACAAGAAACCTACGGAACAAGCAAGTCAACCAGAATGGGGAGCAGCCGCTCGTGATGTGCAGAACATTATACAATACATTACTGGCGATGAAGTAAAGTGTAATGTTGTGGTGACTACACACATGCAGTACATGGAAGGTGATATGGGTGTATCCAAAGCATACCCCACATCTGTAGGTTCTAAGTTATCTACTAAGATTGGTAGATACTTTAACTGTGTTTGCAGAATCGATACTAGATCATCTAGCAAAGGAACAGAGCGCACGTTACGTACAATGTCAGATCATAGAATGGATCTGAAAGTTACAGCGCCATCTTTAATAGAACCTAACATCGAGTTGGATTTAAACAATCTGTTTAATTCAATTCAAAAAAATGCAAAGACAAAACTCAAAGAGAGCAATACGAAAGGAGATAAATAATGTCGAATGTTGCTGACTTTCTAAACATGACACCTCAAGACACACCCGAATCGGTTGTGCTACCAGAGGGTAGTTATGAGTTCTCTGTTACGTCATACAGAGCAGATGAAGTGGGTGAGAATCAAACCCCACTCATCAGAGTAAACGTGAAGGCTGTTGGAGTTATTGATTCAGATTTAACTGATGATAAACTCAGCAATGCTGAGCCTACACGTATGGAGTTCTGGGCAACTCCCAATGCCTTGAAGGTAAAGAATCCTGCGACAGGATTAAAGTCGTTCCTAACAACTGCACTTGATATGGGTCATGTAGATGACTTACCATATAGTGAATTGCTAGAGATGGCGATTGGTAAAACCTTCAAAGGTTTAATTAAACATGAGATGGTTGGTAAGAATAAAGATATCTTACAAGCATCTGTAAAAAGAATCCTCTAACATGAGTAGGCAAGCAGTACCCTCACATGTACCTAGTGGTCAACCCAAGATAGCCTTTGTGTTTGATTTTCCAAGCACAGATGAGCAACGTCTTGGGCAGATCATGGTTGGTAGTACAGGTAAAATGTTTCACAAGATGTGTGAGATATTAGACGTGGATGTGGAGAACTGTTTGCTCACTTATGCTCTCGCTCAGAAGCCAGCACAGGAGAACCCTGCACATTTCTTTCTTAATAAGAAGAGTTATCAGTCATCTATAAAAGAAAAGAAGTGGCGCTCGAAGTATCCTGTGAATGGCTTCGGCTTCTTGAAAGAAGAATACGAGAGTGAATTAGAACGATTAGAGAACGAGCTTAACGCGTGTAATCCTAATATCATTATTGCTATGGGGAGTCTTGCGTTATGGGCGCTGACAGGACTAGACAAGATAGGAACTTACAGGGGAACCATTCTTAGATCTAACCTCACAGGGGAAACCAAAGTCTTACCTACGTTTAGTCCTAGTGCCGTAGTTAGAAACTACGATTTCAGACCTATTGTTCTTGCTGATATAAAGAAAGCATTACAGGAATCTGAAACACCAGATATTAAAATAAAAGAAAGAGAGTTATGGATTGAACCCACATTGGAAGACCTTCAAAAGTTTGAGGCAGATTATATACGGATCAATAACGAAGACAGTCCACTTAGTTTCGACATTGAAACTGACGGAGATTTTATTACTTGTATTGGTTTTGCTCCATCTGATTCCGTTGCTATAGTTGTACCATTTAAAGATACAAGAAAAGAAAAACAAAATTACTGGACAGATACCAAGCAGGAGCAACAAGCATGGGCTTGGGTTAAAGATATTTTAGAGAACGAAAAGATTACTAAGGTTGCACAAAACCAAACGTATGATGTGTCATGGCTAGCATACAAACAAAACATAAATGTTAAAGGTAAGATACACGACACAATGCATGCTCAGCATGCACTACAGCCCGAACAACAGAAAGGATTAGGCTTTCTTGGTTCGATATATACAAACGAGGGTGCTTGGAAAACTATGGCTAAGTTTTCAAAGAGTACTAAAAGAGATGAATAGATGTCAAAACGTGCTCCATACTTTTCGGAGTTACACATACCAAATGATTTAGTAACTATCGAAAGTGAAGTACGATTGTGGAGATCGGTGATAGACCAAGCGATGTCAGACTTCTTGTCTACTAATAAGTCAAGAGAAAGCATAGCAAACAAAGAACGTGCCAAGATATGGCTACGAGGAAAGACAGAAGATTTTATAGTGGTATGCCACTACGCATTTTTACATGCACAGAATACAAGAGAAAGGATATTTGAAATAATAGGTGGACAAGATGAACTCTACAAATGACCCATACTCTACACAGGTAGGCGGTGATCACTACCAAGAGTATGAGATACAACCTTCAGTATTTATTAATGGTAATAAATTATTATTTGCAGAAGGTAATGCTATTAAATATATTTGTAGACACGCATTGAAAGGAGGCAAAGAAGATTTATTAAAAGCAAAACATTATATAGATATGATTATTGAGCGAGACTATGAGTAACACAGGAGACAAAAGCAATGGCAAAAATTATAAAGAATGTAGACATTCAAAACATAGACCTAGATTCTGAGCAAACTCTATGGACATATTGCGCGTTAGACTGTGCAGTAACCCATGAAATTTGGCAGAAAATCAAAACAGAATTAGACGATGAAACATTAGGCACATACAACTTCGAGTTGGATAGCCTCAAGCCTGCTATGGCTATGATGCTAAAAGGTTTACGTGTAGATTTAGAAGCAGTAAAAAATATGCGTGCCCCCTTGAAGAACGCGCGTTTGAAATTAGAACGCATGCTTAATTTATTTTCCAATGCGGCAACAGGTAAAGATCTAAACCACGCATCTCCCAAACAATTACAAAACTTATTCTACTTACACTTAGGCATACCTAAAGTTATGTCTTATAAAAAAGGTAAGCAGAAAGTATCAACAGATCGTGAGGCGCTAGAATACTTACGCGAAAATTACCCACGAGCAAAACCTTTTTGCAATGCTATTCTTGCGTTGCGTGATATCGACAAACAACTTGCTGTGCTAGACACAGATAGAGATAACGATAATAGAATACGTTGTTCTTATAATGTGGCAGGTACAGAGACAGGTCGTTGGTCATCTTCGGAAGCGCCTTGGCGCACAGGAACTAATCTCCAAAACATAACAAAAGATCTGCGCGAAATATTTATACCCGATGAAGGTATGACTATGTTCTATGCAGACTTAGAGCAAGCTGAATCACGTGTGGTTGCTTATCTAACAGGCGATGAAAACTATATCAATGCTTGTGAGAGCGGTGACTTGCATACCACTGTGGTTAAAATGGTTTGGAAGAATATGGGTTGGAGCGGTGATCCTGTGCAAGAAAGACAGCTAGCCGAGAACCCTTATTACTTACAGTTTAGTTATAGAGATATGTGTAAACGTGCAGGGCATGGTACTAACTATGGTTTGTCTGCTACATCTTTGGCTAGACATCTAAAGATTAAAGTAGCTCATGCTACAAGATTCCAACTACTATATTATGGTGGTGTAGTTGCATTAGAATCAGTTAACAGGTGGCATCAGAAAGATCCTCGAGCTGGTTTCGATGAGCTTCTAGCATATGGTAAAGTATATGGTGATAAGGTTAAATACCTGGAGGTTCCTGGCGCATTCCCTGGAATACGCAAGTGGCATGACACTATAGCAAATGAGTTGTTAAATACTGGAACTCTAACTACACCGCTGGGCAGAAGGAGACAGTTCTGGGGCAGATTAAACGATGCTGCTACCTTGCGTGGTGCTATTGCTTATGTACCTCAGTCCACTATTGGTGATCTATTAAACCTAGGTTTATATAGAGTATGGAATGAATTAAAAGATGATAATGTACAGGTTCTAGGGCAGGTACACGATGCTATATTAGGACAAGTTCCTACTGAAAAAGTAGATGAACTAATGCCTAAGATTATAAACTGCATGACTAATCCAATGGTTGTGCATGACAGACAATTAGTTATTCCTTCTTCTGTTGAAGTGGGAGACTCGTGGAAAAATTTAAAGACATGGAAAGGGGGGCACAGTGACGCGAATATATAAAGACTATATAGATGCATGTGTAGAGGCTACTAGTAAAAGTCCTATACCAAAACTATTCAGAACGTGGGCAGCTTTGTCCTCTGTATCTGGTGCGTTAGGTAGAAGAGTGTGGATGCCAATGGCGAACTACGATATACGTTCTAATATATTCGTTGTGCTGGTGGCAGGACCTGGAAGAAACAAATCAGTTAGTTTGATTCTACCATTTAGTAAAGTATTTCGTAAGCTAACTACACCTGTAGGTACAACACCAGATCACGAGCATTTTAATTCTGGATTAATAGAGTACGGTTTAAAAGAGTTTCCTTTATATCTTATTCAAGATAGAATAACTCCAGAAAAATTAGCAGTAGATATGTCGAAGGCTTCAAGGTTTGACATGCGTTTGTCTACAATCGGTGATGAGTTTTATGATGGGTCACTTACGTTAGTAACATCTGAACTTGGTACTTTCTTATCAAGGCACGAAAGATACTTACAAATGTTCTTGACCGATATGTGGGATAGTAAAGAAGAATACTCACATAAAACCAAGACTGCTGGTGAGCACATTATTAAAGGTCCTTGTTTAAATTGGATTGCATGTGCTACACCAGAGCAGTTCGTAGATAATTTACCAGAGGATGCTAGATCACAAGGCTTGTTATCTAGAATCATTCCTGTATTTTATGATGGGGAAAAGATACCACAGTCTTTATTACAAGACAGGGTAGAAGATTCTACCATACATAATTTAAGAAATGATTTATCAGAGATCGCAAAGATGTATGGACCAATGCGGTTTGATGATAGAGCATTTGATAAAATAAATCAAGACATAGAATCTGGATTGAAACCAATACCAACTGATGCAAACTTATCAGAGTATACACAACGTAGAGTATCTCACTTTATTAAAGTTGCCTTGGCTGTATCTGCAAGTAGTTCTAAAGATAAAGTTATTACTTGGGATCAATGGCAGAGAACTAAAGATCTTATGTTTGAAGTAGAAGAAAGCATGCCTAAAGCATTAGCAGGCTTTGGTATGGCTAGAGCGGGTAAACTAGCACAGGATATGGCTGTCTGGACTAAAGAAACCATGTCAAATACAGAGAGGAACTTCGTTAGTCTTCGACATTTCAAGCGCGAATTACTTCGAAGAACTCTCGCACCAGGTGAATCTGAGCAGACAGTTAAAGCAATGGAGGAGGCTGGGTACATTCAAGTCAAAGATGGTCTTGTGTTCCCAATCAAGTTATGATAGAATCAAAAACTCGCGCTTCTTACAGGTCAATATGAAAGGATACAAATGAAAATAAATATAGAATACTCACGTGATGAATACTTAACCGAATCGGGAAAGACAATACTTAAAGACAGATACTTACTACCAACGGAGGCTAGCCCTCAAGATGCTTTTGCAAGAGCCGCGAAGACATTTGCAGATGACCAAGCACACGCACAAAGGTTATATGATTATGCTAGTAAGTTATGGTTTATGTTTTCTACTCCTGTATTATCCAACGGTGGTACTACACGTGGCTTACCTATATCTTGTTTCTTAAATTATGTAGATGATTCTCGTGAAGGATTAGCTGATCACTATACAGAAAATATATGGTTGTCTAGTATGGGTGGTGGTATCGGTGGATACTGGGGTGATGTAAGATCACAAGGTATGGCTACTAGTATTGGAAATAAAACTACAGGAGTTATTCCTTTCATGCACGTAGTTGATTCACAGATGACTGCCTTTCATCAAGGTGCAACAAGAAGAGGAAGCTATGCTTCTTACATGGATGTATCTCACCCAGAAATAGTAGAGTTTGTAGAGATGAGAAAACCTACAGGCGGGGATATACATAGAAAAAATTTAAACTTACATCATGGTATAAATGTATCTGATAAATTTATGCAAGCTGTTGTTGATGGTGAGCCTTGGGATTTGATTGATCCTCATACCAAACAAACTATCAATACAATAGATGCTAGAACTTTATGGATTAAAATATTAGAAACGCGAATTGCTACAGGCGAACCTTATATTAGTTTCATTGATACAGTTAATGAATCTTTACCAGAAGCGCAGAAGAAACTAGGATTAAAATTTAATCATTCTAATTTATGTTCAGAGATTACATTACCTACTGCAAAAGATAGAACAGCAGTGTGTTGTTTATCTTCTGTAAACTTAGAATACTTTGATGAGTGGAAAGATAATCCACAATTCATAGAAGATTTAGTGCGTATGTTAGACAATGTGTTAGACCACTTTATTGAGAAAGCTCCAGACTATATGTGGCGAGCTGTCAATTCTGCACGTTGTGAAAGAGCAATTGGTTTAGGTGCAATGGGATTACATAGCTACTTTCAGAAGAGAGCTATATCTATGGATAGTCCTATGTCTAAATCTATAAATGAATATATCTTTAAACATATACACAACGAGGCTCAAGCTGCTAATCAAAAGCTCGGGGCAGAGAGGGGTTCACCCGCAGATATGGAAGGCACAGGACTACGACATTCTCATGTCATCGCCATTGCTCCTAATGCATCTTCATCAGTTATCTGTGGGGGAACTTCTCCATCTATAGAACCATTGAGAGCAAATGCTTTCTCTCAAAAGACTTTGAGTGGTACATTCTTAATGAAGAATAAATTCTTAGAAAGAACCCTCATAAGATATGATAGGAATAATAAAGAAGTGTGGAAGTCTATCGTCACCAATGGTGGTAGTGTACAGCATTTATCTTTCTTATCTGATGCTGATAAAGAAGTATTTAAAACAGCTATTGAGATGAATCAAAAATGGTTAGTAGATTTAGCAGCAGATAGACAGAAGTATATCTGTCAATCACAAAGTTTAAATTTATTTTTACCACCAGATGTGGATACCAAAACATTACATGGTTTACATTTGAGAGCATGGAAAAGTAAAGTTAAAACTCTATACTACATGAGAAGCCAAGCCTTGAAAAAGGTAGAGAACTTATCTAGTAAGATAGAGAGAACAATAAGACAAGACTTTAACACAGACGAAACTGCTTGCGCAGCTTGCGAGGCATAAGAAAGGGGAGACATGTCAGTATTTAAAGGAAGAGAATATTATAAACCATTTGAATATCCGTGGGCATTTGAAGCCTACGATCAACAACAGAAGATGCACTGGTTACCCAGTGAAGTTCCATTACACGAAGATGTAAATGACTGGAACATGAAAATGAATGACGCAGAAAAGAATCTAGTGAAACAGATTCTAACATTCTTTACGCAAGGTGATGTAGATATTGCACAAGCCTATATGGATGTGTATATACCCATGTTCAAAAAACCAGAAGTGCGCATGATGTTATCCGCTATTGCTACATCGGAGGCTAACCATGCTCACAGTTATTCTTTATTAAACGATACTATAGGTATGGATGATAGAGAATACAAAGCATTCCAAGAGTATGCCGAGATGGCAGACAAACATAACTATCTCTGGGAAAGCAAAGGGGGCACGGAAGAACAAAAGATCATAAGAGATATGGCTGTGTTCTCTGCATTTGGTGAAGGCTTACAGTTGTTTGGTTCATTCATTATGTTATTAAACTTTCAAAGGTTTGGTAAGATGAAAGGCATGGGGCAGATAGTTGCATGGTCAATACGTGATGAGAATCACCACGTTGAAAACATGATTAAACTTTTACACACCGTGCTAGATGAGAAGCCACATATCTGGAATGATAAATTTAAGAAGTCACTCTACGATATATGTAGGGATATGGTAACTCTTGAAGAAAAGTTTATTGACCTGGCATTCGAACAAGGACCAGTTCAAGGATTAACACCACAAGAAGTTAAGAACTATATACACTACATGGCAGACAGAAGATTACTTCAGCTAGGTTTAAAACCTAACTACGGAGTTAAAGAGAATCCACTTGAGTGGGTGGACTATATTGTTAATGGGCAGGCACACGAAAACTTCTTTGAAACAAGAGCGACTGAGTATGCAAAGGGAGCAGTTCAAGGAGATTGGAGTGAAGCATTTACCTCTTGACAAATCTTATATCATTTGATATAATAACACTAACAACGGAGACAGGGGGGCACAAAGAACCTTACTTCTTCTAGATGCAATATTTAGAAACAGTTTGGGGAACCACTTCCACAACCGTACAAAGGGCTGATCTTAGGGTTAGCCCTTTTCTTTTGGAGACACATGAAAAACAAACATAACTACCCACATTCAACAAAGTATGATAGGTTTGCAAAAAAGCTATATCTGTTGTTCAGCAATAAATCCTTGACTTCTAGATATAAGTTTGATAGACTCCCAATCAAAGACAAGGACTACTGGAGAGCCTTGGCTGAGATATCAACAAAGGAGAAACTATGGCATACCCAAGAACTTTCTCCGTAACTAACTCATTTGTTAATAAGTGTCTAAACTTTTTTAACAAAGAAGAAACAGACGGAGACTCATTAGAAGATTACTGCAGAGCCGAGTACAAAGAAGACTGGCAGTGGGCATTAAGCTTCTACAATAGAAACAAATCATTTCCAAACGTTCACAGAATCGTAGAGAAATAATTGTTAAGAGGAATAGGCTAGGCTTACTGCCTAGCTTTGTTCTTCGAACTTATAAAAGAAATTAGTATCATCTCCTGCTGTATACTTAGATTTATTTTCCACACCATATTCAATAGTTGAAACCTTATAGTCTGGGAACCTCATCTTCTTTGGGGATAAAGACTTATCATAGAATATCACCCTATTATTAGGCTGAGCAGCGAAGTATCCGTTATCTAATTGTATAATATTAAAAGACTTATGCTGTGTAGGTACTTCAGAATACCCAATATCTGGTATATTATATTCTGGATGACAACTATCTATAGTATATAAATACTCCCCATAATAAAAATTTCCGTTAGGAGCCTTGTATTTACATTTACCCGACCCTACACTCACCTTTTGTATAACTGAGATGTGGTAGCTAAAACAATCCCAAAGCTCTAGGTCTTCAAGTTCCATCTCTTCCTTCGTCTCTTTCCAGACAAAAGCCGAGATAGGAAGCTTATCATATAGAGCTCCCGTTTCATATAAGTAGGTCTCGAAATAAAGTGCACGACCTTGAATAGACTTAGCGGTGATCCAGATTCCTGGTTCATATTCACCGTGCCCCCTTTCAAAATCATAGAGATACTCCTTTTTAACAAGGACTTCAACGGGCGGAACATTAGCTACAAGGAATGCCACTAGTGTGCTAGTTGTCTAATGATATAAGAAAGTTTCTCTGCACGCATCGGGGTTTGTTTTGCCCAACGCGAGTCTAGCATTTCATCCGCTGCTAGGTGATAGGTCTTGGTCGATAAGTTTGCTAAGAATTTTTTAAACTTNCTGACACCTCCAACACCTAGCTGAAATACCATCTCTATAAGAACTTCTTTAACACATTCTGGATGCTCGTCAAGATTGATATCAGAATTGTCAGCGACCAACTCAGCAGAGTTACAGGCGCTTTCAAAATCATCTTCAAAAACGGCTTCCAATTCTTCGATACTATATTCAATACCTTCTTCATAGTTATCCTCCGTTGTAACGAGGTGACCATATCCTATGGTAGCAAATCCTAAGCTATCCTTATATACGATATTTCTAAATCCCTCGTGTTCTTTTATTCTCTCCTTAAGACTTTCAAACATTATCTGCCTCCTATTCCCCAGTTATTTTCGTGCTCGTCTTTTTGTGATTTTCTTTTGTGCTTCAATAAATTTTCTATAAACAGAAGCGGGTCCAGACTTACCCGCAGCACGAGCTCGCTGCTCCATTGCGATAGCCGCTTGAGTTTTATGAGCATGGCTTCTACCGCTTCTACGAATCTTAGACACGCTACTTCTAGCCGATGCGGCATCTTTGAATCCGAGTCCTTTGATTGTTCCTTTTGGATTTTCGTCTGTATATAAGTCTGAATGTTTTTTAGAACCAACAGGTTGTCCTTTCTTTCTAGGTATTCTTGGAGCCATTTTTAGACAGTAACCCCATAGCACCTTTAGCGCCTTTGATACCAAAGCTTGCAGAACAAGCAATATATAATAGATGTTTGTAATAATCTGGTAAACTGTGTAGTGCTTCAAATCCTGCTTTAATATGTGGTGTCCATCCAGGTATGAAGACTAGCACCGCTGGAATTAACAGGGCTAGTAAAATTACCTCGTCTTTCCAGCTCCCTTTCATTTGATCTACAGCAGAAGCTTCCCACGAAATCTTCCCTGCGATCTGTTGTTCCTTTAAACTTTTCTGTGCTTTTATTTCTGTCAAAGCTAAGTCCGCTTTTGCTTTCTTAGTCTCGACAAACCCCTTGACTGTATCTCCTATCAAAGATGTCAGAGGTCCTACTAGTAAGTTAAACATTATGATACCTTCCTAAATCTTTTTGTTTTCTTTTTTATATTCTTTGGCTGAGCGGCATGTTGTTTGCCTTGTGCTCTAGCCTTTCTTTTTGCCGCAGTAGTTGCAGCATATTCGCTAGATGATAAAGACTTTATAGCAGCGCTAGGTAGATACCTTTCGCCTGTAGCTTTAGGTCCTTGTGTCGAAGGCTTACCAGATTTGGTTCTCCATTTCTGTTTGGTCCAAGACTTTAAACTTCTCTGCGATTTGGCAAGAGCCATTACTTTTTCTTTTTAGACTTCATGATCTTGTCTTGCAAGAACTTAGGTAAAGTCTTTTGAGCACCAGTTAATTTGCCTTTTGTACCATTACCATTCTTAACTTCTTTCATTGGCTTCTGGTTCTTAGCTTTCTTAGGTGGTCTACCTTTTTTACTTCCGTATGTTCCAGGTCCTTTGGGCATTACTTTCTCCTTTGCTTTTTCTTTTTAGGCTTTATGCAGTCACATTGTTTTATATGAAACAATTTGCAAATAAACTTCTTAATTATTTTCANCCTTTATAACCNCCACCTTTAGCTTTATATTGTTTGGCTAGCATCTGAGCTTTGCGCGCTGACCATTGTCCTGGAGCGCCACCTTTTCCGCCAGCTTTAATCTTATTAAATAAAGCCTTACGCATACCAGGCTTTGTATAATTGCCTGCTTTATTAACTGTAGATTTTTTCTTCATGGTCTCTGTAGTTTCTTCTTTTTCATTTTTAAATCTTTTTGTATCCTAGCTAAAGTGGGAGCAGGCTTAGTTAAATTAGACATGAAAGATTTTTTCTTGGCTTGTTTAGACATAAGCTTCTTTACTCGCTTATCTACGTTAGGTTTTTTAGGCTTTCTCTTACGAGAAGCGGGAGCATTTTTCATCATTTGCTCCATAGCAGCTCTGTTCATGGATGTCCTTTACTCTTTGGATTCAGAATCTTCTGAGGATTCTTCCACTTTAACCGCATCCCCACTAATCTTAACGACAGGAGCTGTCATTACTATTGCATCTGTATTGATCATTTGATAATTATATCACAATGGAATTTGCTTGACAATAGGTAAAATTAATGGTAATATACCACAATTACAGGAGAATATCATGGGTAAAACAACAGCAAAAATAATATTAATTGATGCATTAAATGCAGTAATTAATAACAAAGGTAACAAAGCCGCAGCTTCTAGAGAGCTGGGTATACCACGAACTACACTACTAGAAAGAATAGAACAAGCACAACTACAGGGTATCAAACCTACAGTGGTGCCCCCCGATGCTGAAGCAGCATTAATAGAACAACAGTATGAACATGACTCAGAGATTCGGGAGCTTAAAAAGAAAGTAGAAGTATTAGCCAAAGAAAATTTGGCGCATCAAAAATTAAAAGATAGTCTTATAAAAGCTGAGACACATGTAGCCAAGCCGCCAAAATGGTTNACTAAAAATACACCAGCCAAAGGTGCNCCAGGTGTACCTACTATATTCTTATCTGACTTTCACTGGGGTGAAGTTGTAGATGAGCAAGCGGTTAATGGTATTAATAAATATGATAGAGAGATAGCATTAAAAAGATTTAAGAACGTAGTAGAAACTACTATTGACTTATGTACGAACCACATGGTCAATCCTAAATATCCAGGATTGGTCTGTGCTTTGGGTGGCGATATGATATCTGGTGATATCCATGACGAACTGGCAGAGAATAATGATGGCACTAATATAGAGCATGTTCTAGATCTGTTAGATAATATGACATGGGCATTAGAAAGATTTGCTAAAGTTTTCGGTAAAGTATTTGTACCTTGTACCTATGGTAATCACTCCAGAACTTATAAGCAATATCGCCACAAACAAGCCGCGAAAACTAACTACGACTGGATGCTATATAACCTATTAGCTAGACATTTTAAAAATGACAAACGCATACAGTTCCAAATACCTACAGGCTTTGATACAGTATATAAAGTCTATGGTGTTAACTACTTACTGACACATGGTGATCGTCTCGGTGTGGCAGGGGGCACGGGAATTGTGGGTATGCTTGGACCGATAGCCCGTGGTGTGCAGAAGATTAAACAAGAATACCACAATAGAAANAAGACTATTGACTACGTATTACTTGGGCACTANCACCAGTATATATCCTTNAAAGGTACTATTGTTAATGGATCTACCAAAGGGTATGACGAATATGCTTATTCAAATAGATTTACATCAGAGCGACCACAACAAGCATTGTGGTTTACACACCCAGAATATGGGGTAACATTCCAAGTTCCTGTAGTAGTTGATGAGCCGAAAGGTCCTAAGTCTAAAGAGTGGGTTAGTTGGCTTTGCTAATCTAATCTAAACCTAGTACCTCACGGTCTCGTAAGTTTCTAATAATTTGACCAGTGGGGTACTGTGTTAATCTAAAGTTTCTAAATAGATCTTTCATAGCTTCATTTCTTAGAGCGTCTACGTCTGGGAAAAAATTATAAGTTGGGTCCATTTTAGAATTAAATACAATTACTTTTTCTAGTGCTTCTTCTAGCTGATCGTTTCCTTTTTCTATAAGATCTCTATCATTTGTCTCTGCACCTACCATTATATTTCTAAAACCTTCAGTTATTAAATTGTTTATTCTGGTTCTAAACATTCTTGTTTCGCCACCAGTAAATTTTTCTAGACGCAATGCTTCTCTTTCTTTTGATATTTTAGTGGGAGTAAAACCTATACTCTGCCATAATATATCTAAAGCATTAAGATCATCAGTTAACAAAGTACCTGTAGATGAGTACGCTCTTCCATCTTTAGACATCTCAAAACCTTTGTAAACATTTTTTAAAAATGTAGGTAGTAACGCATCTATATATGTAGAAAACTTAATACCACCTGTTTGATTTAATTCTTGAAATAATTTTCTAGCATTGTCAATGAATATAGCACCTGGTGCACCAGTTATTGCACTTAAATCTTGTGGCACTGGAGCTCCTAATACATTAAGAGCAGCTCTTGCTTGGTCAGATCCTGGAAATCTAAATGCAATTCTTTTATTTATGTCCACATTTGCAACAGCATTTATCAATCCGTTCTCAGCTGCTTCAATTAAAAACTCAGGTGTGCCTAAATCATCAAGCATTACTCTGAAATCTTGTCTTAAATCTTTATCCACTCCTGTATATATTTTTCTAATTAAATCAAATAAAAATGCGCCATCTTCTCCGCCAGGTAAACCAAAGAAACCAGCAGATAAGAATATAGCTAACATCATTCTGCCGAATATTTTTTGCCCTGTATATTTTCTATTCTTATTACCCGCAGTCANCATTCTTAAAAAGATACCCATCATCTGACTGATATATGTTTGGAATAAAAATACAGGAGCACCAAGACCTCTCATTATTTTAGGTTTATTTATTTTATTATATAAACCAAATGTCTCTTCAGTTAATTCTTCTGCAATAATTCTAGGAGTAACTACACCACCATTGGCTGCAACAGCTGCCCTAAATAGCGCATTGTTTTCTGTTAAAAATTCTGTAACATTTTTTCTAAATGTAGGATCTTGTGCCAATCTATATATAGCTATCCATGCTGTAGATCTAGCAAAAGTTTCAAAGGTTTGGAAAGCTCCACCGATTATTGTATTCTCCACAGTTCTAAATTTAGATCTTAAACTATTTCTTGTTTTAATATTTAAAGTTCCAGATGGCATACCTGCTTCTCTAACAGCTGAGCCTTGCTTTATAACACCATTAAAAACGCCTGCTAAAAAATCTTCAGCTACATCTTCTGGAATATTTTCTTTTCTCAGATCCATAAATAAATCTTGATAAGATCTATTTTTACCACTTAACATTTTACTTACATCAGCAAACGCTTTTCCTAATTCTTTCTTAGTGTTTATCTCTCCACCAAATTGTGCTATATATGGTCCAGTTATTTGTACAATACTTAGCAACTGTAAAAATGCTGAAGATAAATTACCTCCTAGGTACCACCAGAATCCTAATCTTCTTAGATTTGCAAACTCTTGTTCTGGGTCAGTAGTGTAATCATACCATTGTTGATAAGCTCTTCTTTTAGCTCCATTAGGTTCTTTAGCTGGATCTGTTACTTCTTTTAGAAGCCTATTAGAAGAGGTGTTGTATCTATTAGCTGCGGCAGCTTGTGCAGCTGCTTGTGCATATTGTGTTAAAGCTCTACCAAAATCATTACTAAATCCAGGAACACCACCTATTTCTCTTCTAGGTTTAAAGTAAAAAGAATAGCCTCTAATATTTCTTCCTACTTTTTTATTTATTATACTATCTAATTCTTTCCGTACTTCTAAATAAGCATTGACATTTACATCTGACAAATGTTGAGCTACAGAATCTAGACTATCAAAATCATCTCCCACCATTTTTCTTAGTTCTGCTATATTAACTTCTTGTGCGTTTGATATAACAAAATTACCAGAGCCATACTTCTTTTCAAGCTCTGCTCTTACTTGTGATTCCTCATCTAAAAAATTAGTTCNAAATTTTCCTTTATTAAATTGTCTGTAGTCTACTAAATCTCCAGACTGTTTCTCTTTTACTGTGATATAAAAATTTCCGTACCTTTGTAATGGAACATAATCACTCTTTTTAAAATCTTCAAATTGTTTTAAGTCAGCTACTAATGCAGATAGTCCAGAGCCTTGTGGATTTGTTTTAGTTCCTCTAGTAGTTCCTACTATAGGGGGTACTATTTTAGTTAACACTTCATCTCTGCCTGTGTCTGGTTGTAGTATGGTATCAGATTCTTTTAGCTTTTCTAAAATATAACTAAGTTGGCGATAAGTTAAATTTTCTTGTTCTTCAACAGGCATATTAAAATCTACTATACCATTGTTTGCTAGGTCTGGTCTGTAATCTCTTAATATTCTTAATCCATTTGTTATTACATCTCTAGTATTTTCGTCAGCAAGTAAACCTTTGACTACTTCACCATGTAATACTGCCAGAGCTTTTTGCACATCTTCATAAGCACGCGCTGCATTACCTCTAAGAATAATAGTTTCTCCAGCTTTTACTGTGCTACCAGCTGCTCTTCCATTTTCTTGCGCCACAAAAACTATTTCACCGTTTTCATTTGCCCTAAATATACCAGGAACTCTTTTAGTTATTATTGGTTCTCCCGTTTCTGGGTCTACTGATCTTTGTGATATAGGTTGTTGAGATATTTCCAAAGCTTTTATTAAAGCATCACGAACCTCTGGATCACCCATTGCTGGTATAAAATAATCTTGTAATATAGAAGTAAACTCTGTAACTATTTCTGTTTGTTTACGATCTTTTGCTCTAACATTTTCAAATAAAAATTCAAAGCCACCACCAGCAATAGCCCAGTTTCTAGGATGCCCAAATATTTTAGCACGTGTACTCCACTTTTCTAAACTTTGGGTGCCCCCTTTATCAAACATACCTTTGACTTGATTTAATTTATTGTTAAACTGTGCGAAGTCTCTTCTTTGTTGTTCTCTTGTAGGAGGTTCTTGTCCTTGTTCTAGTGGAGGATCACTAGGGTCGGGAGTAAATGATCGTGATTCTAATATATTAGGAGTAGTAGAGTCATAATTACCATTGTTATATACACTCTTTAATTGTGTAGGTTTAAATACTATGTAGGAGTCAAATAAATATTTATCGAATAAAGCTAAATCTCTTTCAAATTCATTTCGATAAACAATACCATCGTAACCTTTCTTTTCTATTTCGTTAATTAATATTTTGTACTGCTGTCTAACAGTTTTATTTTCCATAGCTTTTAATATTCTACGTTGTTCTGCTTTTGTAAATATAGGTTTGTAAACTGTATTGGGTGGTGCTTCTCTTTCACTACGTATTTTAACAGAAGCAGGGTTTTGTACTATTTGAAACTTATTAGGATCTCCTGTTAAAGTTTCTAAAACAACATTAGGTAACCAATTACCTAGATCTGGCATACGTAAAGGGTTTTGTATAGACACCATAACAGGATATACTTGTGCATTTTCTAAATAATCTGCTTGTTTATCTGCTGATATATCAATTGGGAAACTAGGAGCTCTGTCTTTTAAATCTCTTATTATTCTATCAGCTTGCCCTGCAGTACCTACATGAGCACCTAAATCTATAGTGTTACCTATGTATGGTATTTCTTTTGTTGTACCGTGAAATGCTACTAGTGGGGTATTAGCTCTATCAATATCAGCTATAGATAATGCTGAAGCTCTGATGAAATCAAATTGATTTTTAAAAGACCCAGGTGAAAGATTATCTGTTATACTATATTTAAAAAGAAAATTCTTAGGTCCTATTAATAAATCTAATATAGCATTTTGAGCGGGTGTATTTAAATATGTATCTAAAAATGTTTCAGTAAAAGTTATTATGTCTGCAATTCTTCTATCTTCTGTAATATATTTATCTATCATACCATGATTTTTATTTGCAAACTTAGCTAATTTATCTATAAGAAAAACGTACTGCGTCATATTTCCTTGAGTTGGTATACCGTCTGGGCGACCACTGCCTGTTAATAAATCTAATGCCTTAACTATATCAAGTAAATAAGTTCTAATTAGTGCATCATTTTCTTCTGATATCTTTTCTTCTGCTCCTATGAAAGGTATATTATCTGAGGATTTTTCTATACCTTGTCCTTTTCTAAAAGACACAGGTATTGCATTATATAATTGTTCTAATCTATCAAAATTAGCATTGTCCACTTCATACATGGCGCTGAGAGATTGATTTTCATCGATATAAATTAAAGTGTCTTGCCCAACATCTGTTAAATTTTGTGCTACTTGAGCGTATGTAAGAAGATCCATTCTACTTAGCGACTGTAAAACTATTCTTCGCACATCAGCATAATCATCATCACCAAAAATATTTATTGAACTTTCGGATACTATCTTTTCAGATTCTTCTTTTAATATCTGTTTTTTCTTTTCTTCAGTTAAAATTTGACCAGCGTCTTCAAAGGTAAAAGGTATCTCTTCACCTACTTTTAAAGAATCAGCTAATGCATCTAACTCTTCTTTAGTTCTGTATCTGACAGTGCTGCCCTCTGGTCTTTCACCCCCAAAGGTTTCTTTGTATAATCTATCTTGCTCTTCTTTAGATAATATGGTACGAACTACTTCCCCTTTTTCTTTTCCTTTTTTAGACACCTGTTTATCAGGTGCAGGGAATTTAATTATGTCTGCAGTTTTCTTTATTTCTGGGAATTTATTTTTTATGCTAGGTTCTAATCTATTTTTTATTAGTAAGTTAGCATTAGCGTTATTGGTTCCTTGCCCTGTAATTGCTATAGCATTATAGGTGCCCCCTTTAACCACAGAGTTTTTAAACCATGCTTGGAAATTACTCCTATTTAAAAGAGTAGATTGTTCTATGTTTAAGTCTTTAGTCTTTTGTAATTCTTTATCTTTTCTAGCTAAAAATTTCTTACGGATTATACCTAAATCAGCTTCTTCAAATATATCATTTACACTTTGATAATTTCTATCAAGTAAAATATTACCAATACCTCGTACTATGTTTGCTATAATATCAAATATCTTTTTAATAATACCACGTGGTTGGTATTGATTAGCTTTGTATTGAGCAAACCTATCTGATATTGCTTCTAATTGTTGCACGAAGCGGGGGGCACCCGCATATCTCTGCTCTATTTTAAACTCTTTTATCCATGATTTTTCTGCAGCGTCTAGTAATCTCTTTTGTTGCTCAGTCGAAAGCATGGTAAATATAGCATGCATTGCCTCGTGATGTAATGTATATAATCTAGGGTCTTGATTTATTCCAATAACTGATGGGTCTGCTTGATTATTTTTAGCTATAAATATAGCGACCTGCGCATCTCTTGTTGCCAAGTCAACTAAATTATAGTTACCAATAAACTGGAAGAAACCATTACCAGGAAAACCATCTGCTCCTTTTATCTCATCTACAAATTTTAAATCTACATTAGGTCCAACAGTGCGTAAAAGATAGGATCGGAAATCTGCTTCCATAGATGGTAGATCATCATAGACTGAGTCTTTTAACTTAGGTGGTTTAGGTGTGATGTTATTGAACTTGTTCCAAAACTTATAATATCTTTTCTCTCTTATTATCTTTTTCTGTCCAAGGATTTTGTTCTTAACATCTTTAGGTATAGATTTTAAATTGTTAAAATCTTCATCTGTTAAAGTATCCATGCCTAAAGTAATTAGTAATTCATTAACATAAACCTTGGCTTCTTCTATGCTTTGTATCTTACCTTCCAAAGCTTTTATTTCTTGCGCTTTTTCTTGAGGTGTTAAGAAAGTAGATCTATTTATCTTGGCAATCTCATCTTTAAACTTTTGTATTCTACTATTAAAAGAAGATGCAGGTCCTAAGTCTTGATACTTTCCATTGATTATATTTTGTAAAGCTCTTAATCTATCTCTTGGTTTGGTAGATTTTAAAAGTTTGTAAGCTTTTATTTTATTAATTTCTTTAGGATCTGTAGCATCCTTTAAGGCTTGATCAAGTTCTGCTGTGGTATATTTATCTACTATACCTAAACTAATACCTGCCTTTCTTAATTCATCTGTTGTTAAAGGTTCAGATATTATTTCTTCTCCCACTTTTTCCATTTGTTCAAATGTAAAAGGTTTAAATTTTATTTTATTATTAATGATGTTTTCTAATTGTAGTCTACCATTAGTTTTTGCTTTAGCGTTTTTAGAGTTTACGTCTTCTAATAATCTTTGTATAAATCTTCTACCGTTTTCTCCTTTAAAATATCCTAGAGAATTTAATATGTCGTTTTCTTTAGTACTTAATTCATTTAGATTGTCAGAAGCTATATCAGCTACATCTTGTCTGTATACTGCTTCATCATTATTACCTTTGATATTTTTTAAATCATAACCCCTACTTATTAATTTTCTTTCATTAGCTTGATGCGTTTTCGTATTTACTAGAGGCATGTTTTTAGTATCTTCATCTGCCTGAGTAAACTCATCTACTGGTTTTTCTTCTGGGGTTTTTACCTCGGGAGTTTGTACAGCAGGACCTCTTGAAATAGCAGCGGCAGGTGCATTCTTTTTTACAGCATCTTGAAAAGTCATGCCTTGTTTCATATCTCTAGCTATACCTTCTGCTTGTGCTGGCGTTACTCTCACTAAACCTTCAGGGATTCTGCCAGCTTTTGGTGCTTCGGGTTCTGGGGTTTGTGTTTGATCTTTAGGTTCTTCTTTTGTAGGTTCTATTGGATCAATTACTAAGGATATGTTAGGTCTATCTGAAACAGGAATAATTTGCTGTGCCCCTCCCTGTGTGCTATTTAAAACATAAAAATCTTCACCGTTCATATTAACAATACCTGTAACAATAAATTCAGGAGTTACTGCATCACCTTGTTTGTTTTTTATTAGCTCACCATTCTTATCATAGATAGCTTGGATGTTAGATACGTTTACTCTTTTTCCTGCTATGTCATCAATGTCTTTCCCTTGTACTCTAAAAGTAGCATTGCTTACTGATCCTTTAAAATCTTTATCTGTATCTCCAGGACTTACGATGTATTTGTATGCACCACCTGCAGCTCCAAAAGGGGCACCGCCAAATGCACCCATAGCACCTGCGTTAAGAACTGTTTTGTAAAACTCTGGATCATTTACTTGCTCTTGTAAAGCTCCTGTAATATCGCCATCACGTTTTCCTTTTTCTAATGTGCCTGCTGTCTCTACTAAAGATTCTTGGATAGTTTCTGCTCCAGCTTCTTTAGCCATTGTAGCTGCTATGTCTTTTGTAAACTTTCCTAAAGTATATTTACCTACATTCTCTTTTGTAGATTTTCCTAGTATTTTTTCAAACCTAACTGGTGCACCTAGTGCTATTTCAGCTGCTGTATATAAAGGAGCTAACCCCATAGTGATACGTAAGTCAGGATCATCTGTTACTTCTAATTGTGATTCTGTTATATCAGCAGCTGACTGTGCTGATAGGTATGCACGACTGGCGTACTTACCAAACTTGTTGCCTAATTGTGTTCCTCTTATAGCCCCCATTGGTCCACCAAAAAGACCTATAGCAGCTCCTATTACGGGAGGAGTATATCTAAGAAAAAGAAAAGGTATGGATGTGGCAAACGCATTACCCAGAGATCCTGTTACGAAATCTGTAAAGTGTTGGAGTTTACTTTCACTATTTAATATGTTGAATATATTTAAATCATACTCTTCTAGCTGACCCTCTTCATTTAAAAAGAACCTGTCTGCATCTGCTTTTAATTGATATTGCTTAGTAACAGTCTGCCACTTCTGTTGCATCTCTTCATTGTCTACTACATCTGCTATAATACTCATTATATTAGAAGGAATTCTTTTTACAAAGTTAGCACCACTTTTAAATTGTTTCCTAAAAGCGCTATCATTTAAACCTTCTATAGGGATAGCTTCTGCGTCTAATCCAGGAACAAACAAGTATCCTTTATCAAACATATCATTGATAAATTGATCAGAGTTAATTACTTCTTGTATTTTATCTTTAGACATATCCTTTGGAACAACCATAGTTGGTCCATTAGGATCAGCTGATAGTGCTAGTTTAATTGAGTTTTCGGGGGAAGTTGTAGATGTAGGACTTACATTAAGATTTTGTATAGACTCTAATAATTCTGTTCTAGATGGTCGTAAGTTTATTTCTGTTGCCATGTCCTTTACACCTTAGTGTATTCAGAGAATATTATTCTCTTAGTTATTTTAAATAGTCGTTTATGTTTAATTCTACAGGACCTATAGGTGAATCAAATGTACCAGTAGTTCCTGCTGTAGTTTGTCCACTGCCTTGACTACCAACATAGTTTGCTAGCTGTGGGAATTTATCCTTTAGCATTTCAAACATAAACGCATCGTCAATATTTTTTAAGAAAGGATTTACGTCTTCTTTATCTAGAGTCTTAATAAATCCATCTATGTAAGCTTCATCATATCCATCGTCACCAGGATTAAGTCCTTTTTTAGCGGCTTCCATAATTCCTCTAATTTGAGCTTCTTGTATTTTCTCGGGAGGAAGTCCTGCTTTTACAGCATAAGCTTCTGCTTGGTTAGCCAAAGCAGTGTTGTATCTTAACTTAGATGCCAACTCTAATTGCTCTAACTTAGCCTTGTCCTCCGCTACGTCTGCTTCTTTTTGTACCTTAGCCGCTTTAATAGCACCAGGGAATAGACCTTCACCTTCTAGTAATCTTAAACCTAAGTCCATTAAGAAATCATCTTTCTTTAAAAGACCATCCATAATTTTTCCTATCTTAGTTCTATTATCTTTTTCAGGAGTAGGGTCTTTCTCATCATCTTTTTTGACTACCTTATTTTCTTCTTTCTTTTCATTTTTTACTGGTGTCTTAGATATTATATTTTCTGGTTGATCTTCAAATACAGTATCTTTAACATCTATAGTCTTTTCAGGAAACGTCATTCTTTCTTCTTCTTTTCTTTTATCTATCGCTTCTTTTTCTAATATCCTAAACATGTCTATTATATTTAAAGGCTCGTCAGATCCAGGAACTCCGTCAACTTCTGCCTTCTTTGATATAATATCCTCTTTATAACTATCAGGTAGAATTGATAATACAAAGTCATTAAAATTATCAAACCCTTCTGCGCCTAAATCTTTACCAGCTTCAACCATAGGTTTTACAGTTCTTTCCATAAATTCTTCAAAACTAGTTTTTGGATTTATTTCTCTGTCTAATATTTTTTCTAAAACTTCTTTGTCACCAGGTGATGCGGCATCAACAGGTATATCTACAGGAGGAGGCATGGGTACATAATTTCCATCTGATTTGCCATAACCTAATTTTCTTAGAGACTCTTCTGTAAAGCCATAATTATCATCTAAAGTTAAAACTATTTCACCGTCTGAATTTACTGCTATACCCATTATCCGCTAAAAAATCCTGTTATATCTCCCCATGTTAATCCTAAGTTACCTGCTGCTCCCAATGCTCCTATACCTGCGCCAGCGATTTGTCCAAACAAACTAGGTTGTTGTGGAGCTGGTCCTGTTGTAGTAGTCATTGATCCTGTAGGAACGCCACGTAATATATCTGAATAGAATCCAAGTTGTTGTTTTGGATAATCTCTTTCTTGTACAAATTGATTGTACCCTAAATCTAAAACAGCTTGATCCATTCCTCTTTGCAATCCACCAATACCTAACTGCCTATTTATGTCCGAGGCTTCTAATGCGTCAGCTGCTGATGCAGTTTGCGCCATACCTAATCCAGAAGCTAGCTGTTGTTTTCTATCTGTTTGTGCTGCTTTCAATGCTGTATCAAAAGCTCTGGCTTGTGCTTGTGTATAAATATCACCAAGACCTTGTTGTAAATTTCTTTGACGTTCTGCTTCTACTATATCTGCTCTTGAACCACCGAATGCTCTAGCTTGTGTTGCCTGTGCTTGGTTGGCAACTCTCTGCATGTCAGATCTTCGCGTTAATTCTCTAGCTGCAACATCTGCCACGTTTGTCATATATGGATTCATATATGTAGAGATGTCCGTTACGGCTGGCATTCCCGCGGCTGTCGCAGCTGTGAATGCTTGTGCCCCTCTGAGACCACCGAGACCTCTGCCTTGTTGAGCTTGTGCCATAGCCTGTTGTTCTAGATCAGAAAAGCCTGCGAGTCTAGGTCCTGTGTATGGTATGAAATTTTCTTTTGCTACATCACCTGCAGTTGCTACTAAAGATGACGCAGCTTTCTGCATGTAGTCAGGAAGTTGTACCTGACTTGTAGAAGTTTGTTGTGCTTGTTTACTTCCAAATAAAAAATCTAACATTATTTATTCTCTCCAAATAATTCAGGCAGGTCTGTTATTGAATCTTCTTTAGCCCTATCTGCTGCATCAGATAAATTCTCTAATAAATTTTTGCGATCAGGATCACCTGTCATAAATCTTTTTCTTAATGACTCAAGAGTCAATGGCATATTAAATCTTCTTTGCAATCTATTAAAGAAATCTATTTCTTCTTCCTCTTCTTCTTCTTCTGTTGGTTTTTCTACTTTTTGATCTTCCACAATTTCTTTTTTATTATCGCCACCTCTATTACGTCTTCTCATTTCTTCTGCGGCTTTCATAGCATCTTGCTTATCATAAAATTCTTTTAATTCTGCAATAGACATATCTTCTAATTTTTTACCACCGCCAAATAACTTACTTAACAATCCTGTGACACCAACACTTGAAAAGAGATCAGATACGTTTTCAATAAAGTTTTTATCTCTAGGTAATTGTCCAAATGTTCTTGCAGCTTTTAAAATATTTTTAGTATCATCACCTAGCATAGTGTTGCCAAATAAATCNTTACCTCCGTAGTCATAAGCAGATAAACTATATTTTAATGCATCAACCGCTTGATCATATGCTGCTTTACCTTTTCCTGTATTATCTTTTTCATATTCTTGTAATAAGTCAACAATACCTTGTGCAGCTTTAATAGGGTCATAGCCTGGTGCTGTAATTGTTTCATCACCAAAAGTAAATTTCTTATTAGGATCTACACCATAGTTACTTATAAAATTTTCTAATCTATCATCTCTTATAGCCGCTTCTAATCCTGCTTGATTCATTTGAAACTGAGTATTAGCTGGACCTGTCGCTGTGCCACCAGATGGTGGTTGCTTAACTTGCATTGCGCTATCAATATCTCTAAGAATTTGATCACGTTCAGCTTGATTGTTTCTAGTGTTTCCACCACCGCCTCCACCTATGGAACCTTGGTAACCAGAATTTTGGCTAGGACTTCTGCTGTATGATCCTGTAAACCTAGGATTTCTTGTCGTATCTCCACGACCAGGAGGAGCAAATGATGGAATGCCTGTGACAGGTTCTGGTTCACCTGCACCACCTAATAGTTTAAGTATGCCTGCTTCTTGTGGATTAATGTATGCAAGAGATTCACCTTCGGGTGCTAATGTATTAATAGTTCTTGCGGCATTTCTAAGTTGAGCTTGTACATTATCTAATGACATGTTATAAAAATCTGGATTATCTGGTTTAGCTACAGGTAATTCATATATACCACTATTAACGTTTCTACCTTGCTTACGTAATAACGCGGCAACACCTGGCGCTACTTCATTTGTGCGCACTGCCATATCACCTGGATTGAGAGGACCTGCAAACTGCATCTAAATATTATACCTTTTTTGTACCTTTCTGACAAGGGGGGCACGCGCAAAATTATAGTGGGTTATTTGTATCACTCGTTACCTCCATTAAACTTACTATCACATGTAGTCTGCCTGCTGTCACAGCTTGGGCTTTTAGTATTTCTGTAGCTTCCATGACTAACGGATTAGTTAAGATCTCGTCTGTCGCGTCACCACTTACAGCTTCTTTCTTTAATCTAAATACAGCAGAGCTAGCGTCTGTAATTGTTAAAGTTGCTGTGTCACCTGAGCCAGAGTCATCAGATATTAATATCGATTTAATAATAGTCTTAGTCTCTGCTGGACACGTGTATATAGTCGTATTGTTTGTTGTAGTTAAATCTACTTTTTTACTTTTATATTCTATAGCCATTAACTTAAAAACCAACTCATAGAAGTTTGCTCCGTTTGATCTGCAATCTTAACAGGAGGACTTTCTTCTGCATAATCTTTTAATTTTAAAACTTGTATCAATGTGTCAAATGTTCTGACATCTATNTTACCTTCNGCTCTTTCTTTNTAAGAAGGTTCTGGGTATGCTGGGTTACTGTATAGTGACATTATCTAGCTCCGTCTGTTCTGCCTTCTGCTCGCCATGTACCAAGTCTCCATGATACACCTGTAGCATCTGATTCATATCTGGCTTGGAAAGATCTTCCTCTTGCACGCATATCTAACTTTGTATCTGTGTTTGCTATAGTAAAAGGTCCTTTAGTTATTTCAGAATCTTGTGGATATATTTTTGTTTTTAAAGTAAACTTTAAACTGGTACCTGAACTGTATGTTACATCGGGTATAACTCTATTCACAAAGTAAACATTGTCACCATTTGCATCGCCATTAAAGAAACCTGTTTCTACGAAAGCTGTGATTGCAGAACCTGCTGCATCTGTGCCAGACTCTTGGTTATATTGTAAACCATTATTATCTACAGTTAATGGATTAGCAAAGATATTAGAATCTNCCCATGCTGTTCTATCTANTGTACCGATTGACCAGTTGTTGTCTATGTAATTATATATGACATACTTATCAATATCAGTTGAACCTTCTGATGGATAGAACCACCATATCTCATTGAACTTAATATTCTGACCAGCAAATACTTTTTCTCTTTGTACTTGATTAAAGTCATCAAACACGTGCTGTAATACTGGACATGGTAAAGTTCTTACCGCACCATCATACATATAGAAGTTATCCACACCCATCCAGAATGCTGCACCTTCAATTGTGGTAGCCGCGTTCTTAGATATAGTACCTGATATTTCTCCAAGTACAGAGAACGAGAATGTAAAAGGCGGACCAATAAATTGCATAGAATAAACATCNACATCTGTCCATACAAATATCTGACCACGACCTTTNTCTACTGCTTCTATATTAGTTCCTGTACCTAACCTTTGTTCACCAGCTGTGTTTGTTATCTGGGCGTTCCATGTACTTAAACTTTCTTGATCTGAAAATCTTATAGTCATTCTATCATATGTAGAAGAACCTTGAGGATTAGCACCGAATACAATTAAGTGTCTATCTGGTGTAGATACTAACACTTGCCCAACTTTAGTTGGTATCTGTGAAGCATCTCCACTTAAAGTGTTTGTTACATAGTAAGCTAGTGTAGTTCCTCTGTATGTACTGGGTGCTGCTACAAAAGCACTAACATCGAAATAGTATATTGTATCTTCACCACCACCTACAGAAGCTACCAAGTCNTCACCGAAAGCATCAATAGACCAAACTCTAGGAGACAACACAACACCAGAACCTGAACGCGCGGTGCCCCATGAAGAAGCTCCCCACAAACCAGCACCAAAACCATAGCCTGTTAAACCATCGTCTGGTCCGTTGTTAGTTAGGTATCTAACTGTTATAGAACCTCCACCTGTAACACCGCCAGATGAAGCTGTGCCTGAAGAAGCGACAATAGTATATTGATTTGCATTAACATATGTTGCTACATATTCTTGTGCTGCAATAGTAACACCATCAAAGGTTACTGCTGTTTGCACAACAACACGAGAACCTGGGCTAGTGTTAGCTAAACCGTGATTGGTATGTGTTACTGTGACAACATTAGAACCTGCAGAACCTGTAGTGTATGGATTAGTTAAAGTTGTTGGATCTGTTCTAAATGGAGTGATGTCATATACTTGACCACTGTACTCCACAAAGAAGTGAGTTGATGTTCCCATAAATATAAACTTACTACCATCTGTATCTCTATGGGGAAATATTTTACGGCACTGCCCTTGTAGTTGCGATGAACTAAATCGTTTAGTCCAACCACCTATCTTTTCTGCATAGCCTTGAAAGAAGCGCACCTTGTCTGCGTTAGTATAACGCATCTGCGCTTGGTAATCTGTTATGTCTGTGATAACTCCTGGAGGCGCTGTTAATTGTACTAATGGCATTTGCCGTGCCCCCTTTCCTACCTCTTAGGTATATTTATTAAGTAACTCTCCATCCACATTATCTTCTCTTTGATAATGGCAATGTCCTGTTGCATTTGAGTAATACTATCTACTTTAGTTTCAACAGCATCAAGTCTTTCAGACCACATGCCCCATGTCACGGCTATACCAAAAGCCATTACTACATAAGGTGCTATTAATTTAATATCTATCTTCATTATTCTCCTGGGTCGGTTATTGTATTACCCGCGGCAACCCACTCAAGTATTTCTTGGTAGTGCCTGTTGGCTTGATCCTTAGGTACATATAAAGCTGTGCCATCATCATAAGTAGCTTTCAAAGTGCCTTGAACACTAACACCTTCATCATTTAAATAATATACTTGTTCAACTGATTGTATCATTTATAACTCCGCATCTATTGTCATGTCCGCTTCTGGTCTTACAGCAGCAGGAGCATTATCTGACAAAGAATCAAAACTACCAATGGTCATTCTTAGTCCTACTTTTGTGGCATCAAATGCAACTGATGATGGACCTGTAGCAGAGGAACTGTCAGCAGAGGTACCAAATTTTGCTATAAAACCACTAGCACAAGTTATTGTTGGCGATGCTCTAAATAACACAGGGATAGGAATAGTAATATCTGCAGCGTTTGTTGAACCATTGCACATACCAAGCATTACACTCTGATTGTCAAAAACTTGAAAATACCTCATACACTTTCTCAAGTTGTTTTCAAAACTCTCAAAAGGAAAACTAGGTATGGTTGTAGAATCAAACTCACCGACTTCCATTTGTAATCCTGTAATGTACCATTCATTAGATGTACTGTCGGCTAGGTTGACTTGACCAACTGCTCTATTGGCATTTGTTTGAGATTCCCAAGTGGTAGCCAAAGTTCCTGATGTAAAATTACTACCTGCACCTAACCAAAAATTAATTTGTAAACTTCTTGCATTATCGTTATCTAGTGCTCCTGTTGTATCAGCAGGAAAATTTAAAACTTTCTTTTCCCAAGTATTAGAAGAAGATACGGTGTATGCTTGAGATACTGTTCTTGAATTGTCGGCATCAAATAATTCAACTATGTGAGTTCCTGTTTTTGTAGACCTTACCCAAAAGGCAATAGTTACAGCTTCAGCGTTTGATGTGCCTTTTTTTAAAGATTGTACATTTTGACCCTCAAGTCGATAATTTATTGCTGCTTCGTCTGAAGCTGCGGGAGATGCATCTGCTGTACTACACTCTATTTTAAAAGATTTTGAAAATCCTTGTCCTGNTGGAACAGTTGTACTTTGAGCTGTTTTCCAATTACCTAAATTAGATATACCGTGTCTAAATCTATCTGGTCCTTCACTATATCCACTTCCTGAAAAAGCACTACTCGGACCTGCACCTCTTTGAGCAACTTGCATATCTCCGTTGATAATGATCGGTGTGACGAGGCGATCGCTTGGATAACCTCTACTTGTTAAACCTTTATTGGGGATCGTATTTAATGCCATGTTATGCTCCTTATGTTAACCTAAACCCTTGAAAAAAACTCGTTGTTGCTATTACATCACCATTACTACCAGCAGTTGTTTGTGCATAAGTTTCTATATAATCACCAGCGCTTAAATCTACTATTTGCCAAAGTCCTTGTGACATATCTGCATCAGAACCATTACGATTTATATGTGCCCATTGAGTAGAAGGAGTAATTGCTGATCCATTTTTGTATAATTTAAGATTATAAGCACCTAACTGATTTCCTAAAAAAGCATGAAGAAGAAAAAAATACTTGCCACCTTTACCACTTGGCACTGTAAATTTGTTTGAAGCAAAAGCATTATCAGTATCAAATTGCTCAGTATCCCAAGGAATTTTAGTCCAAGTGTCATTAGTTAAATCAAAGTTACCAGACAATCTTACATAAAAATTAGGTGTGTTAGTAGCAACACTTTGAGATGTTATATTACCAGAACCGTCAGAAGTGATTAAAGCATTATCCCCGCTGTCTGCTATTATGTTTACTTTTAATTTACTTGTCATCTATGCTCCTATTAATCTTATCATTTGAAATGTTGCTCCAAACCTAGGAGAGGTTGTTCCAAAAACATTTGCCGTGCCAGAACTAACATCATTATATGCCTGACAAGCTACAGTTGTACTTCCGTCAAATGTTTGAACGTATGATGTAATTAAATTTACATATCTTTGATTATTACTTGCCGCATTATGAACTTGCTCAGCAGTTACTGTGCTTCCAACTAGAAATTTTACACCAGCATTTTGTAAAGCACTATTAGTGTTACCTCCAACATTTGCAGTGAAAATCATAAAGTATGTTCCAGCAGTTGGTGTAGCCACGCCTGTAGAGTTATTGTAAATTCCGTCTGCATCTAAAATTTCTGTATCCATTATGATAGTTGTCCAAGTGTTATCACTGATTGTTTGTGTGCTTGATAAACCTACTGATAACACAGGAACATTTGTAAAAGGACCAGATACAGTATCTCCCGCTTCACCAATCGTAATTGATGAGCCTGACTGTTTTATAATCTCATTTACTTTTAACTGCGATACCACTACTTACTCCTTATGATTTAGGGTTTGCGTCTTTAATAGCTTTAATTCTAGTTTTCCATGCGTCAATATCTTTATAGATCTCGTCTAGTTGATCTCCGATATCTCCGTACGCTGCTCTACGTGTAGCTCTGACTTGATTGTTTTTCTCTTCAGTATCGCCTGCTGAATCTTGTGCAGCAAGTTGTGAGTCTGTAGGTTTGTCCAAACCAGAAACATTCCATTCTTTAATGTATGGACCCTTACCGTCAGAATCATCCTGAAGTAAAACATCTTTTGTAAAGTCTACAGTCTTTGAGTTAGCTTCACAGTAAAGTCTTACCTTTGTTGCTAATGATGCCATTGTTTACTCCTTATAGTATCACCAGTGTTCCACCACTGGCTACGTTTATTGTTTGTCCTGAGGACACTGTTATAGGACCTACTATACTCGCATTCTCTGATGCTGCTATAGATAAGCCGCCTGTCAAAGTTTGTACATTTCTATACGCACCTTGAATACTTGTTAGTTTCGCGGCAGTAACTGTTGCGTCACTTGGAGTACCTATGTCTAAAGTATCTCCGAATATCTGTCCAGAAAATGTTGCATCACTTGCTGGTGCAGATGTAAATGCTATTGTACCAGATGTTGAGCCCGCTGTAAAGGCTGTTCCTGGTACTTGATACACACCATTTATGTGAATCATTAGCGATGCTAGGGAACCTATTGTTTGTGTGGTGCCCCCCACCGCGATCGTAAACTGTGTAGTGCTGCCATTAAAGCTTCCGCTAATATCATCAATAACTGAAAAGTTACCTTGAACTATGGGGTTTCCGATGTATGCCATTAGAGTTGATCCATTTCTGCTTTTAAATCTGTCATTATGTTCCTATTTCTATAAGTGTCATAGTCATTTCCCTACCCCCTTGATTTGAAATAGCATCTGTACTTCCACTATCAGAACGAGCAAATTGACATTTATAAGTTATTGCTGAAGTGGTGCTAGGTGAGTCTAAATAATGACTAAAAGCATTTGAATGATGCTGTCCACCTCTAGCTACTAAAAATCTATCATCTTCATAAACAGTTGTGGAATCTCTTAATAACTTTTGTTTTACTTCTATTGTTCCACCACTATCATTATCAATATCACCACCCAAGGGATTAAAAGGTAACACTAATATTTTTGAACTTGCACTGGTTGGTGTAATAGTTGCTGACAATCCTGTGTCTGTGTATGTAGTTCCACTTGTAGATGCTTCTGATGTTACTGTGTTACTTACCACTTGTAAAACTTTACCAAAACCAGATGCTTTAGCTACAGTGACCGCATCATCCGCTATTCCCGCTGTGGGTATTGTTGTTACTGACATGTTATGCTCCTATAATCCTATATGCTCCAAAATATGTTGCACCGCCTGTGCCTCCTGCGTCAAATCTTGGAGTGCCAGAAGATACATTAACAATACCATAAAGCTCTACATAATCTCCTGCCACTAAGTCTAAAACTTGATTTATCGAAGCTCCAATAATTGTTGCATCATTTGAACTTGTTTGAAAATATTCATTTCTTCTAGCTTGCGCACCATTTTTATACAAATATATAGACATAGCTTCTATGGTATCTGTAGAAGAACTTTGTCCTTTAACCCCTCCATAAAAATAATATTTACCCGCCTTACCACTAGGAACTGTAAATCTATAATTAGTTGCATTATCATATGCTGAATCAGTATCATAAACTTCCGTACCACACTGAACCTTAGTAGCAGAGTTATCAGAAATAGTTTGGTCTGAACCTAAAAAGGCTTCAAATGCAGGAACATTTGTAAATACACCTGATGCCACATCGCCATTAGTTAAGTCACCAATAGTAATTGTCTTTGTTGAATCTGTGCCAAGAGGCGAGATTGTTGATACTTTTAATGTGCTCATTATGTTCCTATCCTATATCCATAAAAATAAGCTCCAAGACTAGAAGCGCTACTAAAAGTTACTGCACCACCACTTTGATGTAAAACAAAAACTTCTATGTAATCTCCCGCAGATAAATCAAAAGTTTTAAATACACCAATAGTATATTGTTCACCACTAGATGAGCTTGCGACTTGTGCATAATGTTCTTGAACTTCAGAGCCATTTACAAAAAGATTCATAGTAATTTTTTTACCGTCAGTTATACTACCACTTCTAATTGATGCGCCTACAAAATATTTCCCAGCTTTTCCTGAGGGAACTGTAAATCTATAATTAGTTGAGTGGTCATACACGGAATCTGGATCATACACCTCTGCGTTGTAAGCAATTTTTGTCTGTGTGTCATTGGCTATAGACTGGGAAGCACTCATCTTAGCTGCAAAAGATGGCTGTAAAAAATTACTTTGTACATCTCCACTACCTAAAGCTATTGTTCCTGCGTTACTTGAACCAAGTGTTAAGGTAGAAGTTCCGCTTCTAGTGTCTATTGTATCTACGAGTATCTTTGACATTATTTACCTGTTAGAGCCTTTATCTCATCATCAGTTAAACCAAGATTTTTAAGTTTGGTTTTAGCTGACGTTGCATCTGTTGTTTTTTTTGTTTCAACTTGTTTTAATTCTTCAATCTTTGCATTAACTTCTGCTTCAGTAGGTTTTGAAATATTATTGTCATGCACAATTATATTTTCGTATGTCATTCTTTCAGAACCTGTCCAATCTTTTTTCCAACCAAACCATTGACCTGTGTGCATTTGAGATAAAGCAAGATTTAACCATTCTCTGTCATTCATTTTACGTATCTCCCAATCTTATAAAAGTAATAAAAGTTCTATTTTGATCGGTATCTCCAACTAAAGTATTGTTATTATTTAAACTACCATAACCAATCTTGACTTTAACTTGAGATGTGTCTGTCACATCTACTAAAGTTTCTGTAGATAGTGCTACATTTGTATGACTACCACTCTTAGCACCCTGTTGATTTCTAGCTCTAGAGGTATATGAAGAATTATTAGTTGTAACATTTATATCCATGTGTATAGCAGTTTCATTTCCGTCTAAGGCTTGTGCATTACAAAATAATCTTACTAGATAAATACCTGTAGAGGGAAATGTAAAAACACCACTCGACTCAGACATTCCTGTACCTAAAGTTCCTTGACCAGCAGAGTCAACTCTTTCTAAATTTGAAGTTAAAAAACCATCACTACCATCTCCAGTTAAACTTGCACTTAATCTAAATTGATCTGCCATAGAAATACCTAAATTATTAGTTACACCAGAAGCAACTTGTACAGTATCACCACTCGCACCTAAAGTTAAACTAGTGCCTGATTGTGGTTCTAAATTATCTACGAATACTGTTCCCATTATGCTCCTATCCTAAATCCGTGCATTCTTGTTTGTGTATCTACAGCAGCAATAGAAGCACCACCAGTATAACCAAGTGCGTACATTTCTAAATAATCAGATGCTGATAAACTCATATCCATAGTTAATGTTTGAGCCGCACCCGACAATCTGCCTGTTGGATTAAATGAAATCCATTCTCTTTGTACTGATGAACCATTTTTATACAAATGTAATTGTATTTCGGAGGCACTTTCAGTATTACCAAAACTCCAATATATGTTTAATGTAATCTTATATTTACCACCTAGTCCGCTTGGAACTGTAAACTTGTTAGACGCAAAAGCATTATTAGTGTCATAATCTTCAGTATCTAATGTAATTTTTGTAAGGGTGTTATTTGATAATGTTTGATTGCTACTTAATCTAACAGAGAAAGCAGGATATAAAAAATTACTCTGCACATCACCACTACCTAAAGCTATTGTTCCTGCGTTAGTGCTACCTAGTGTAAGTGTAGAAGTTCCAGAAACTGAATCAATGGTATTTACCTCAAGTGTGCTCATACGACTGTAAGATTACCCTCCACTGTGACGGTGCCTGTAAATGTTA
>FUFK010037514.1_pt1 | contig 34364 bp, 37 predicted proteins | sample 1021851 | NCBI WGS metagenome assembly FUFK01 (sample SAMEA51879418, study PRJEB19060) | metagenome | reverse complement strand
GCAGACTTTGAAGAAGTAAAAGACGATAAAGAAAAAAGCGCCTAAACTATCAACCATTTGTCTATAACTAGTTATGGCAAAAAGAGATTACTACGATGTTTTGGGTGTTGAAAAAAGTGCTGGTCCAGACCAGATAAAAGCCGCTTACAGAAAACAAGCCGTAAAATACCATCCTGATAAAAACAAGGGCGACAAAGGAGCAGAAGAAAAATTCAAAGAAGCTTCGGAGGCCTATCACGTTTTATCAAATTCAGAAAGAAAACAAAATTATGATAATTTTGGTCACNCTGCATTTGAAAATGGTGGCGGAGGTGGAAGAGGTGGGTTTGGAAACTTTGACTTTTCAGGCTCTTTTTCAGATATCTTTGAAGACTTTTTTGGGGAAGGTTTTGGTGGTGGTGGAAGAAGATCAAGAAGATCTAATAACCGTGGCTCCGATTTAAGATATGACCTATCTATAAGCCTAGAAGAAGCTTATGCTGGAAAAAAGCAAGACATAAAATTTTCAACATCCGAAAGATGTGATACATGTAGTGGATCTGGATCAAAACCAGGCCATAGTGCAAGTTCATGTTCAATGTGTGGTGGTCACGGGCAAGTTCGTTCTAGTCAGGGTTTTTTTACTGTTCAACAAACATGTCCCCAATGTGCAGGCTCTGGAGAAGAAATATCACATCCTTGCGGGAGTTGTAATGGTCAAGGTAAAAAACAAGCAAATAAAAGGCTTTCAGTAACTATCCCAAAAGGTGTTGATGATGGAACAAGAATAAGATTATCAGGCAAAGGTGAAGCGGGATCTAGAGGAGCTAGCAATGGTGATCTTTATTTATTTATTAATGTAAATTCTCATGAACTTTTCAAAAGATCTGAAGAAAATTTATTTTTTGAATGCCCGATATCAATTGCAGATGCTGCTTTAGGAGCTGAAATAAAAATACCAACAATAGATGGTGGGAAAGCAAAGATAAAAATCCCAGCTGGCACACAAAGTGGAAAACAATTTAGATTAAGGGAAAAAGGTATGCCATTGATGAGGGGAAATGACTATGGGGATTTATATGTTCAAGTTAATACTGAAGTTCCTGTTTCTCTCAATAAAGAACAGAAAGAGTTACTTGAGAAATTTAGAGAAATAGAAAATGAAAAATCAAATCCAAGTATTAAAAAATTCTTCAAAAAAGCAAAAAGCTATTGGAAAAATTGAAACATTTGAATAAATCCCTCGACACAGCAATAGATTTACACAAAAGTGGTAAGATAGATGAGGCTTTAGATATATATTTAGAATTACATAAAGAACAAAATAGTAATCCAAAACTTCTTTTTCAAATAGGAAATGCCTATTTACAAAAAGGTAACATAGAATTATCAATTGATTACTATAAGAAAGTTACTGAAATAGATAAAAATCATTTTAATGGTTTTAATAATTTGGGTGGAGCACTTGCTACCGTTGGTAAATATGCTGATGCAATTGATGTATTTAAAAAAATACTGAATATAAAACCTGAATACTCAGATGCATATAGTAATATTGGAAATTGTTATTTATTTTTGAAAAAACATAAAAGTGCAATTGAATATTTTAATAAAGCANTAGAATATAATAAAAAAAATTTTTTTGCTTTTAACGGCCTAGGAAGTGTTTTCAAAGAGCTAGATGATGATGATCAAGCTGCGTTGAACTATAAAGAGGCCATAAAAATTAAGCCTGATTATTTAATTGCTTATGATAATTTAGGCTCAAGTTTATCTGCACAAGATAAGCTNATTGAAGCAAAGCAAGTTTTTGATAAAATGTTAGAATTAGATCCNAATTATAAATATNTGCTTGGAAGATTAGTTCANACAAAAATGATTCTTTCTGATTGGAGTGATTTTAATAAGAANAATAGTGATTTAATTAGATTGTTAAATGAAGGCAGAAAAGCAATAAACCCTTTTGCAATTTTAGGATTAATAGATAGTCCAGAACATCACAAAAAATGCTCAGAGATATTTGTTAGTGATAAATTTCAAGACAAAGAATTAGAAATAAAAAAATATCCCAAAAAGAAAACAGAAAAAATAAAGATAGGATATTTTTCTCCAGATTTTAGGAATCATCCAATGTTATTCTTAATGATGGACACATTTAAATATCATGACAAATCAAAATTTGAAGTTTACGCATTTTCTTTTGGACCAGAGGCTAAAGGTGAATTTTATGACGAAGTTAAAGGTTTTTTTACAAAATTTATTAATGTGAGAAATCACTCTGATACAGATTTAATTCAATTAAGTAGGCAAATGAAAATTGATATTGCTATAGACCTATGTGCATACACTGCATACAGCAGAGCAAAAATTTTCAGTTCACGTGTAGCTCCAATACAAGTCAATTACTTGGGGTATCCAGGTACAATGGGAGCAAAATTTATGGATATAATTATAGCNGATAATATCNTAATTCCCGAAAGNGATAGAAAATTCTACACGGAGCGAGTAGTAAACTTACCAAATTGCTACCAGGCATGTCCAAAAAATCTTCCAATGTCTAAAAAAAAATTTAATAGAAGTGATGTTGGGCTCCCAGAAGAAAAAATAGTATTTTGTAATTTTAATGCAAATTTTAAAAACACACCTGATATGTTTTCAGTTTGGACAAATATTATGAAAAAAGTTCCCAATAGTGTCTTATGGTTACTCAAAACAAAAGAAAAAATAGGAATGGAGAATATTTGGGATGAAGCAGAAAAAAGAGGTATAAATAGAAACAGAATAATATTTGCAGAATTTATGGATAGAGAATTTCACCTCAGAAGATATGAACTTGCAGATTTATTTTTAGACTCTTTTCCATATAATGCTCACACTACATCGAGTGATGCNATAAGAATGGGNCTNCCCATTTTAACATTAAANGGTAAATCATTTGCTTCAAGAGTTTCNGCNAGTATTTTAAATCAAGTAAATCTTAATGAATTGGTTACAAATAGTATTGATGAATTTGAAGAAAAAGCTATTAGTCTTGGAAATAATAAAAATAAATTAAAAGAGATTGGAGAAACTATTAAAAAAAATATTCCTCATTCAAAATTATTTGATAGTTTAACCTTTACTAAAGATTTAGAAAAAATTTATCAGGAATTAATAAATGAAAAACAAAATTAAATACACAGTTTTTGGAATTATTTACGTTTTAGCGATTCTAATTCTTGGCGCCTATTTTTATAAAGAAGGAATTGGAATAATTTAATTATCTTTTGCTAATCTTATAAATATATCTCCCATACCACCTTGTACTTCCTCAAGGGGAGCATTATTTCTTAGTCCACAATATTGTCCAGTAACCTCATGACTGTCAATAGCAGCAATACTTTGAGAATTACATTTTGTGGCATTATGGAATAAGCCAATTACTAAACTCTCATCTAATACAAACACTTGACTATTATCAAGTTTATTTCCATCACAAAAATAATCTTTNTTTACTTCTCTTGGAAAATCTTTTTTAGCACAAGGATTTTTTATNGTGAGAACAAAAAATTCTTTTTCACCATCTTTAAAAGNNTATTTCATTTTTTTTACTTTAGAGTATTTCATCAAATCACACGAACATGGATAACAACACTTATAATAAAATCCACATATTTTCTCATCATTTTTAGCATTTTTTAGGTAAACAAATTCTGGTTTGCTATTTGGATCGATCAATGACCCAGAGACAGCACAATACAACTTATTGTATTCTAAAAAATCTTGATAGGTAATTTCTTTTGTTAAAATATGTTTAAAAAATTTTGGACCTGCAGCATTTCTATTTTGATCAGGGAAAATTTTTGGCCAATCTTTTACTAAATCAGCATAATAATTAAATTGATTTGAATATGTTGGTTTAATTGAACTAAAAGTTATTAATAAAAAAAAAATTACAAAGTATTTTAATTTTCTCATGACTTGTATCTAGAATACTTCAATTAGTTTAATTATTAAATTGAGTGTTATTGTCCTATTTTTTTTGATTTACTTCTATTGTTTTATTAAGTTCATTTATTTTTATTGACTGTGATGAACCATCAGTCCAAACNATTTTNACNGAAATNTTTTTTTCACNNTNTCTAATACCATAATGAGCAACGGGTTCCATNTGACATAAATATCCTGAGCCAGCATCAATTGTTTTAGCATGATTTCTTTGATTTGAATTTAGTATAACTGTTGCTCCCCGTGCAGGTGCTCCGAACTTATTTAAAGGTTTAATTCTAATATAATTAAAATCTTTCTTTATATCTGCTTTATACATTGTCAGAGGTTGCATNCCAGATTCTCCATGAGAAACTAATAACTCTAAAATTCCATCTTCATCAATGTCAGCGACTGCTGCTCCTGTTCCTAAACCATTGGACTCATAAGCATTTTGAATTTTTATCTCTTCAAAAAATCCATTTTCTTTTATTTTGAATAATTTATTTGGTTCGCCAATATTATTCATAAATATTTCATCATAGCCATCATTATCAAAGTCTGCTGATATTACTGTTCTAATTCTTGTAGGAATGTTATAGGTCGGGATAGCGATATCTTTAAATTTGTCATCTTCTAATACAAAAGCCCTATGATAGCCATTCCAATTGGATGTGATTATATCTAATCTCCCTCTATAAAGTATGTCTGATAAGGTTGTACCTCTTCCATTTTCATATTGATCATCAATTTTATAATCTTTAGCTATATCCTGAAAAAAACCATCAGAATTATAATATAAAAAATTTTTTCCCCTTTCATTTGCAGCAAATATGTCAGTTCTTCCTGATAAAATATTTCCTGCAACTACAGCTCTTCCACCAGTTATTTTATTAATTTTAAGCTGCTCTGCTAAATCTAGTATTTGTCCGGAACTCTGTTCATAAAACCTAGTTGGACCACCATAATTGGCAACATATATGCCATATTTTCCATCACCATTTCTATCCACACAAACAACAGACCTGCCAGCAGTTAAATTTAAATTTTTTTTATTAATTCCTTTTTCAAATAAATCAATAAAACCATTACTAGCGGTATCAATCAATCTATCTGAATATTTTTTTTCTCCACTATAGGTATCGGTATTTAAAAAATAAATTTCTTCAAATCCATCTTGGTCAATATCGCAAGCAGCAACTCCAATTGTTTTTCTTTTAGCATCATCAAAGATATCATTTTTATTTATATTAACTATTTTTCCATTTTGATAGGACAGTGCTAAATTTGAAAAACCGAATCCAGTAACCACAAATTCGTATTTGTTATCTTGGTTTACATCTGTAACGGATACACCATAGCTTAGCCTAAATTCATTGTTTTCAATCAAAGATGTAATATCTTTAAAAAAGTCAGCTTTGGATTGATTTATAGATATGAAAAAAAATAAAATCAAAAATAGTTTTAGTTGATATTTAATAAGCATAATTGTTGTATATTGTTGGAAAAATATATTAATATAATTTAATGAGTAAAGTAAATTTAGCAATATCTGGTTGCATGGGACGAATGGGCCAACAACTAGTAAAATCTTCTAGAGTTGATAAAAACTTTAAATTAACAACACTTACAGAAAATAGATTAATAAATAAAAAAATTTATGGAATTAGGCCTAGCTTAAATAATGAAAATTCTTTTAAAAATGTTGATTTAATTATCGATTTTACAGTCCCTAAATGTACTTTTGAAATTCTTAAAATAGCCTCAAAGCTAAAAAAAAGAGTTGTTATTGGCACAACTGGATTTACCAAAAAAGAAGAAAATTTAATTAAAAAATTTTCAAAAAAAATCCCAATATTAAAAGCTGGAAACATGAGTTTAGGTATAAATTTATTGATGTATTTAACTGAAATTGCTTCAAAATCATTAGGAAGTGATTTTTTAAGTAAAGTGTACGAAGTACATCATAAACATAAAATTGATCATCCATCAGGAACTGCGTTAATGTTAGGTAAAGGAATTGCTATTGGAAAAAATAAAGATTTTTATAATTTAGTTGGAAAAAAATATTTAAATAAAAAGAATTTTCCCTATGGAAAAAAAATAAATTTTAACTCAATACGTAAAGGTGAGACTATTGGTGAACACGAAGTTAAATTTTCAAGCGGAAAAGAAATTATTACTTTAAATCATGAAGCATTTGACAGAGCCTTGTATAGCGAAGGTGCTTTAACAGCAGCAAAATGGTTGATGGGTAGGAAACCTGGATTTTATTCAATGCGAGATGTTTTAAACTTTAAGTAAGTTTATATTCTAAATAATTATACCAAATGCATTTACATAAAATATTTAAGCCTAAGAAAGAATATGAGTTAACTAGATTGGGTAAAAAGAATGATGGTGGATATTTAGTAGGAATTCAAACAGTAAAAGAGAGTCAATACCTTATCTCATTTGGTATAAGAGATGATTGGTCTTTTGAAAAAGACTTTTTAAAGAAAAATTTAGTTAAAGCACTATGTTTTGACAGTGAAAATATTTTAGATATTTTAAAAAAAAGATTTAAATCAGATTTAAGTTTTTTCTACAAATTAAATATTTTAAAGATAATAAAAAATTTAATGGCTTTTTATAATTTTTATAAATTTAAAAAAAAAACAAAAGTTATTCAAAAAACAATTTCTAAAGGAGATTTAAATAAAATAATATCTGATATTAATTCTGACAAAATTTTTTTAAAAATTGATATAGAGAGTAGTGAATACTCTATCCTAAATGAAATTATCCAAAATCAAGAAAAGATTGTAGGTCTTGTGATTGAGTTTCACAATATACAAAGAAATATGGATATTTTGACTGACTTTATAAAAAAATTTAAATTAGAGATTACTCACATTCATCCCAACAATTATTCTCAATTGGATAAGGATGGCAATCCTGAAATAATAGAGATGAGTTTTGAAAAAAATCCTCAAATATTAGGAAATGAGAAAATATTTCCTAATGCTTTAGATATGAAAAATTGGAAGCGTGGACCAGATATAGAAATTAATTTCTATGAATAAAATTCAAAAAGTAAAAAATATTCAAATATTATTGAACAAATATTATCCAAAAATATCTGTACCATTAAAGCATAGAAACACATTTACACTCCTTATTTCAGTTCTGCTTTCTGCTCAATGCACAGATAAGAATGTAAATAATGTTACTAAAAATATTTATGGTAAATATTACAAACCTGAACATTTTGTAGTATTAGGAAGAAAAAAAATTGAAAAACTAATTAAAAGTATTGGTATATTCAGAATTAAAGCAAAAAGTATTTATAATTTATCAAAAACTTTGGTTGAAAAATACAATGGTAAGGTTCCAAAAACTTTTGAAGAGTTGGAGGAACTACCTGGAGTAGGACACAAAACAGCGAGTGTAGTTATGTCCCAGGGTTTTGGGTACCCAGCTTTTCCAGTGGACACTCATATACATAGGCTTGCACAAAGATGGGGTTTAACAAATGGAAAAAATGTGGCTCAAACAGAAGAGGATCTTAAAAAACTTTTCCCTAAAAGAAATTGGAATAAGTTACATCTTCAAATAATTTACTATGGAAGAGAGCACTGTAAAGCAAGAGATTGCTATGGTTTATCTTGTAAAATCTGCTCGACTTGTTATCCTAAGAGAAAAAAACCACTTATAACTAAGAAAGCATAAATTATGAAAATATTAGGAATTGGGAACGCAATTGTAGATGTAATTTGTAAAGTAGAGGACGATTTTATTACTAAAAATAATTTAACAAAAAGTACGATGAAATTAATTTTTGATGACAAAGAATTTAAAGAATTATTATCTAATCTTAAAATTGAAAAAACAGTTTCAGGAGGATCGGTTGCTAATTCAATTGTTGGTTTATCACAGCTTGGAAATGATGTTGGTTTTATAGGTAAAGTAAATGATGATGATCTTGGTAGTAAATATGAAGAAGGTTTGAAGCAAGAAAATGTTAAATATTTTTACTCTAAAAAAAAAGAAGAACTTCCTACTGGAACTTGTTTAATATTAGTTACTCCTGATTCTGAGAGAACAATGTGTACATTCCTAGGTACAGCAGGAAAAATAAACGAAAATGACGTAAGCAAAGATGCTATTAAACAAAGTGAAATAATACTTCTCGAAGGGTACCTTTGGGACGAAGGAGAACCTAAAAAAGCTTTTGAAAAGGCAATTCAGAATGCAAACAAAGTTGCCATGTCATTATCTGATCAGTTTTGTGTAGATCGACATAAACCACATTTTTTAGAATTAGTTAAAAATAAATTGGATATAACATTTGCCAACGAACAAGAAATAATGTCATTGATAGATGCAAAATCTTTTGATGAAGTAATAGATTTTTCCAAATCTCTTGGTAAAATAATTGTCTTAACCAGAGGTGAAAAAGGTGCTGTTGCTATTAATGGGGATGAAGTCGTAGAATGTGGTATCAAAGAAGGCCTTAAAATTGTTGATTTAACTGGAGCTGGGGATCTTTTTGCAGGAGGCTTTTTACATGGACATGTAAATAATATGTCACTAAAGGAAAGTTTAGATAAAGGAACTGAAATGTCTTCTAAAGTCATTCAACAAATAGGAGCCAGACTTTAAATTTTGATTGGTTTTATTTTTTTTTTCTTTTAAAACTTCCTTTTCCTTTTTTTGGTTTAATCACTCTTGGTTTATATTTCTTAGTATATAAATCTTTTGCAATGAAATTTTTTTTAGGTCTCAATTTTTAGCCTTTTGAACCCAAAATTGATACATTGATTTGAATGTATCTGGATACTTTAATTCAAAGTTATTCCAATTTTGAAGTGAAGTATTAGTGACATCATCATTAAAAAGTTTAGAATAATCTTTTTTTATATGTGGATTTGTAAAACCTAGAAACTTTAAATTATAGTTTTCTAATATTTTTGAAATTTTTGGTAATGTAAAAAGATGTTCTTGTACATGTAAAATTAAATCTCTGAAGCTAGAAGTAGAATAAAAATCATAATTATAGTTAAGTTTTAAAAATGACTTATTATCTGTATTATTTTTAATCATCTCCCTAGAATTTCTAATATCATTAATTGTGTTTTTATAATTGTATTTTTTTAATAATTTTTTTGTTTTAACAATATGTTGCCTTGCATACTCACTATAAAGGCCTAGTTTTAAATAACCATTGGGCTCTAGGAGATCTAACAAAACTTTTAAACCTGCTTCTGGGTCATTTAAGTGATGAAGAACACCCATGCATTCAATTACATTAAACTTTCTTTTGATATTTTTTAAATTTAGTAAATCAGCATGAAGGAACTCAATATTTTTACTATTTAACTCACTCATTTTTCGTTTTGCCAAAGCTAAACTAGCTAAGCTGAGATCAACAGCAAGAATATTAGAATCTGTATAAAAAGTTTGTCTAGCTAATTGTTGGCCAGTTCCACATCCAGCAATAAGAATATTATTTATAGTTTTTTCACTTCCTAGAGGAACTTTATTTGGACTAATATCGTTTTTAAAATCTGCTATAAAATTTATTTTTGAAATTTTATTAACATGTTTCCATCTTGGGTAAGGATTTTCTTCATACTGATTTCTTACTTTTTTTGATACCTTATCAGTTATTTCAATTGAGTTTATTGTTTTTTTTAATTTTTCTTCCTCCAAAATGTCTTTAATTTGTATATTTATAAGTTCCTCAAACAATTTATTTGTCGTTGAAAAATTTAATAACTTTTCAGTAATAACTTTAGATTTCATAAGAGGAAAATAGCAAGCAAGAATTGCGATTTCGAACTCTTTAATATTATTATTTTCAATTTTTTTTTTTAGCTCATTAACTAAATTAATTTCTTCATCAGATTGGAAAATAACATATTCATTTAATGATGATTGTATTGCTAATGAAAATATAAAATTTATATTTTCCTCTAAAAGATCAGTTTCATTATTATTTAATAGAATTAGGAATTCTTTTCGGACTTTATATAAAAATTTTTCTAAAAACATATCTCTAAATAAAGATTTTTGTAACATCAGATGAAATAACTCTTTTTTTAGGATTGATATTATAAGATCGTCATTTAATAATTTTATTTCTGTTTCAAATAAATTTTTTAGTCTTTTATGATATTCATCAAAGATTATTAAATTCTTGGCATTATCAAATAACATATTATGGTTAATAGAATTTTTTTTGTATAAAAAAGTAAAAATTTCCACTAAATCATAACTATTATTTTCCTTTAAGTTTTTAAGCCTAAGTGTATTAAATAAATCTACAACCCCAGTGGTTGCCATTAAATTTTCAGGATCTATTTCAAAAATTTTTTTATAAATATCCAAAGTTTTTTTGAAATTTCTTTTCTCTTTATAGATAGTTGCAATAATTGCATAACACTTAATATTGTTTGGCTGAATTTTGATCACTTCATTTAAATGTACTAAGGCTTTGCTTAAATGGCCCATATTATTCAAAATTATTCCAAGGTTTAGATTGGGATCAACAAAGTCCGACTTTAATAAAATTGCTGCCTCATAATAAGATATTGCTTTATTATAATCTTCATTCTCATAATAAATATTACCAAGATTATTTTTAACAAATGGATTATTTGGTTGTAATTGATTAGCTTTTAAAAATAATTGCTCTGCTCTCTTTTTTCTATTTGTTTGTGCCAGCATTGTTCCAAAATAATTAAGACAACCAATATGATTAGGTTGTATTTTTAAAGCCTCCTCATATAATTGTTCAGCCTCAGAAAAATTTTGTTTCTCATGATTTTTGACAGCTTTAAATAAAATACTATCAATTAAAGATTGATTCATTTTTGTGAAATCAAGTACCCTAGTTTAGTACTTTTTATAAAATTATTATCCTTGAAACTTTTATTGATTTTTGATCTTAATCTATAAATATGTGTTTCCACAGTGTGAGTTTCTAATTTTGAATTATGCCCCCATACTTCAGTTTGTAATTTGCTAATTTTGACAGGTTTCTGTGAATTATTCAGATAAATTATTATATTTGCCTCTCTTTCAGTTAAATCAAGGCTCTTTTCGTTGTTAAAGATTTTTCTTGAGTTTAGATTTAATTTGTAGGAACCTAAATCTATCTCAGATTGCTGGCTATATTTTTTTTTTAGGAATTTAATATTAATATTTTCAATTAACTTTTTTATATCAATTGGTAAATTGTTTAAGACTATTTGATTTTCAACATTTTTAATTTTATTGTTAGATATAAACAAATAATTATTTTGTTGTTTTAAATTAAGATCAACAATCTTGTCTATATTAATTAACTTAAAATTTATATGATCGTTTAACTCACTTAGTATATCGTATAAAATTTTAAAATCATAAATAACTAAATTTTCATTATTCATATATAATAAATACTATGACAATTATTTTAAAAAATAAAGTGACACTTCAATTTGAAGACTTTATGTTTCAATGCGTAATTGGAAAAAAAGGATTAGTTAAAAATAAGATTGAAGGAGACAAAAAAACTCCAATTGGTACATTTTCACTAGGTAATTTATATTATAGAAATGATCGACACCCAAGACCACTAACAAAATTAAAATGTATTAAAATAAAAAAGGATATGGGGTGGTGTGATGATATTAAAAACAAAAATTATTATAATAAGTTAATAAAGATTAATAAAAATATTAAGCATGAGAAATTATTTAGAAGTGATTACAAATATGATTTTATTATTCCTATAAATTATAATACAAAAAAGCCAAAAATTGGAAAAGGGAGTGCAATTTTTATTCATCTAACAAAGAAATATCAACCAACCCTTGGGTGCGTAGCGCTTAAAAAAAAAGATTTTTTAATTTTGTTAAAACTAATAAATAAAAATACAAAAATTAGACTAATCTAACCTCTTTGACCAAATATATTAGATCCAATTCTTAAAAATGTTGATTTAAAATTAATTGCGTTCAAATAATCTGACGACATTCCCATACTTAATTCTTTTAGATTTATTTTTTGGTTTAGCTCATTCATCTGAGGAAAAAAAATTGAACTATCTTCATCAAAAGGTGGGATGCACATTGTACCGATGATATCCAGACCCAAACTTTTAGAAAAATTATAAAACTCAACCAAATTCTGTTTCATTATTCCAGATTTTTGACTTTCTTCACCAAGGTTTATTTGAATAAAAATTTTAGGTTTAATATCTTGCTTCTGTTGTTCATCTGCAATTTTTTTAGCTAATTTTTCACTATCTAGAGAATGAATGTAATCAAATATTTTTAGAGCATATTTAACTTTATTTGTTTGTAATTTTCCTATTAAGTGTAATTTAATTTGATTATTCTGTCTTTTTACATCTGACCATTTTTCAACGGCTTCTTGAACTTTATTTTCACCATAATCCAAGTGGCCATACTCAACTAATGGTAAAATGTGATCAATCTTAAAAGTTTTAGACACTGCAATTATTTTTGGTATTCTACTATTGCCCCCCAATTCTAATAATTTGGATTTGATTGCTGATTGAATAGATAATAGATTTTGAACAGTAATATGCATAAAAAAATTTTGAAAAAATACTACTTTATAGATCGATTTATTAAAAGTGACATTGATATACAGGATAAAAACACCACTATTATATATAGAAATTACAGAAAAAATCTTAAAATTGATGAAATAATTTTACTAAGAGACTACTGTAGAGAAAAAAGTCTCAAATTTCTATTAGCAAATAACATAAAATTATCTATTAAGTTAAATTTAGACGGTGCATACCTACCTTCTTTTAATAAAGTTTTTTCACATTTAAGTTATCGTTATAAGAAAAGTTTTTTATTATTAGGTTCAGCTCATAATTTGAAAGAGATAAGGATCAAAGAAAAACAAAATGTCAGTGAAGTTTTTTTATCCTCAATATTTAAAAATAATACTAATTTTTTAGGCATCAATCAGTATAATTTGCTATCTAGATTAACAAACAAGAAAACAATTGCTTTAGGCGGGGTCTCAAAAGAAAATATAAAACTAATTAAACTAACAAAATCTATAGGATTTGCTGGAATTTCATTCTTTAAAAGTAAAAAAAAGGCCCCTAAAAAGGGGCCTTTTAATAAATAAGTCTACTTCTTTAATTAGAATGCAAAAGAGAAGTTTACTTCGTAAGATGAGTTATCAGACGCAGTTGTTCCAGCTACATTATCTGTAGTTTGGTGCGATGCTGACATTGCTACACCACCTGCTGTAAATGAAACACTTACTGCAGATGAATCTTGATCTTCTTTAGATGATGATTCATAATCAATTGAAGATGCACCGTAAGATATGGCAACATCATCATTTACCTGATATGAGACACCATATGCTGTAAAGTCTTCATCTGAAGATGCAGAACCTGAATCAGATTCGTTTGCTTGATAACCAACTGTAATTGGACCCATTGCGTATTTAATGTTAAATACAGTTAAGTCAATTTGAGCAGCAGCATCATTGTTTTCACCCATTGCAGCTGAAACAGTTAAGCCTTCCATACCTGTGTATTGAATACCAACTTCAGTTGAACTTTGAAGTGCAGTACCTTTTGAAGGTTTGTAAGCAGCTTTAATAGCAACACCATCAGCTACAGTGTGGTCGTAGATGAAAGAATTGTTACCGATTGCAGCGTTAGTTGGACCATCAACTGTTCCACCGATTGAAGTACCCCAAGACTCTTCGTTTGCACTTGGAGTTAAGTCATCCCATGCACCAACTGGTCCTGAAGAACCGTGACCTGAGAAAGTTATTGTTCCAATATCTGTTCCAAGTGTTAGTTTTCTGTCATCCCAGTTTGCTGCTGATGTATCAAGTTGTAGGTATAATGAAAGACTCATTCCATTATCCATTTCACCACTAGCGTTGAAATCTAACTGATCAGTCATTGACCAACCGTTTCCACCGTTACTGTTGTCTTCTCCACCGAAAAAGAGTGACGTTCCACCAGATACAGATAGTGAAGCAGCGTTTGCTGATGTTGCTACCATTGCAGTACCTAATGCTGTCAATCCTACTTTTTTTAGATTGTTCATATTATTACCTTTCGTTAATTGTTTAATATTAAACAGGACATATTTAACAATTTTCCTCAATTTTTTTGATTTAATATGAAATTTAATGATTTTTTTTATAATAGTGTTGTATTTTTACATCACTAAAAATGTTGAATTATATACCATTTTTACACTATTAAAAAAAATTCTTTTAATTATTATGTTTTTTCATCTAATACTTAATTTTTAGAACTTTTATGCCAAATTTTTTAAATCTGCGATTCAGTAAATTTTCATTTATCATCTTACTTTTGCTTACTTCATGTAAGACTATTGAAAAATTGCCAGGGGGAGATGCCAGAGAGATTTCACCTGATCCTAAAGAAAGAGTTAAAAAAAATCTTGAGGAGGGAAGAGGTTTTAGATTAGATAACTTAGGAAATACTGGAAAAGGTGGTGATTTCATGTTTGCTAGTGCTAACGAGTTATGGAGGGCATCACTTGATACGATAGACTTTATGCCACTTTCGTCGGTTAATTACAGTGGTGGTATAATTATAACTGACTGGTATTCGGACGGAAATAATCTTGATGAGTCTGTCAAAATATCTATTCGGTTCTTAACTAATGAAGTTCGAGCTGATGCATTAGATATAAAAGTTTTTTATAAAAAATGTAATCAAGTAGCTAGTTGCAAAGTATCTCAAAAGACAGGCTCGTTATCAGCTGAACTGAAAAAACAAATTTTATCCAAAGCAACAATTTATAAAAAACAAAACAAAGATAAAAACTTCAAGCCTTACAAAGGTAGTTCAGTCGATACAACAAAATAGCTAGAAATAAGTTATAATTTAATTCAATGGAAAGATATAATTTCAAAACTGTCGAAGAAAAATGGCAAGAAAAGTGGATAAAATCAGGAGTATTTAGATCTAAAATAGATCACTCCAGAGAAAAATTTTACTGTCTTGAAATGTTTCCATATCCATCAGGAAAGATACATATGGGTCATGTTAGAAACTATACAATAGGTGATGTTTTATCGCGTTATAAATCTTTACAAGGTTTCAATGTAATGCACCCAATGGGTTGGGATGCATTTGGTATGCCAGCAGAAAATGCAGCAAGAGAAAATAATTTAGATCCTAAAGAATGGACTAATAAAAATATTTCAACTATGAAAGATCAATTAAAAAAACTTGGCCTTTCTATTGATTGGGAAAGAGAAATTTCAACATGTTCTGAAGAATATTACAAACATCAACAAATATTTTTTATAGAACTTTATGAAAAAGGACTAGTTTACAGAAAAGAAAACTATGTAAACTGGGATCCTGTTGATCAGACCGTGCTCGCAAACGAACAAGTTATTGATGGCAAAGGATGGAGATCCGGGGCGGTTGTTGAACGTAAAAAATTAAATCAATGGTTTTTTAATATTTCAAAATTCTCACAAGAATTACTTGATGGTTTAGATGATCTAAAAAAGTGGCCTAATAAAGTTAAAGTAATGCAAAAGAATTGGATTGGGAAATCTTTTGGCTGTGAAATTGCTTTTAAAACAGAAGGGGACCTTCCGGTAAATGAGATAAAATGTTTTACAACAAGACCAGATACTTTATTTGGATTTTCATTTTTAGCTCTTTCTGTCGATCACGAAATTTCCAAATATTTTTTAAAGGATAAAAAATTTCAAGAATTTAAGACAGAGTGTTCAAAAACTGGAACTACTGAGGAAGCAATCGCAATTGGAGAGAAAATAGGTTTCAAAACAAACCTTAAAGCAATCAATCCTTTAAATCCAAGTCAAAAAGTGCCTGTTTTCTTCGCAAATTTCGTCTTAATGGATTACGGTTTTGGTGCAGTATTTGGGTGCCCTGCACATGATCAAAGAGACTTCGACTTTGCAAAAAAATATGGTTTAGATATAAAAACGGTGGTTAGACCAGATGAAGAAAATGAAAATTTTGAAGTTACAGATGAAGCGTATTCAGGTCCTGGAGTTTTAATAAATTCTGAATTTCTTAATAAACTTAAAGTTCCAGAAGAGTCAGTTCTTAAAACAATTGATATTTTAGAAGAAAAAAAAATAGGTCAAAAACAAATTAATTTTAGATTAAAAGATTGGGGAGTATCCAGACAGAGATATTGGGGGTGCCCTATACCTATGGCTTATGATGAGCATGGAAATGTAAGAACAATTCCAAAAGAGAATTTACCTGTAAGACTTCCTGATAATGTGAATTTAAATTCAAAAGGTAATCCGTTAGACACAAAATTAGATTGGAAGAATATTATTATTGATGGAAAGAAATATACAAGAGAAACTGACACTTTAGATACTTTTGTTTGTTCATCTTGGTATTATCTTAGATTTTGCTCATCAAATAACTCAGAATATGGATTTAAACAGGAAGAAATCGATTATTGGATGCCAGTTGATCAATATATCGGTGGAGTTGAGCATGCTATTCTTCACTTATTATACTCTAGATTTTTTATGAAAGCTTTAGGATATAAAAATAAGAATTTTAAATTTAAGGAACCTTTTGAAGGTTTATTCACTCAAGGTATGGTTTGTCATGAAACATATAAAGATCAAAATAATAATTGGTTAAGTCCTGATGAGATAGAATTGATAGGAGAACAATTTTTTAAAAAAGGTGACTTAAAACACCTAGTAAAAGTTGGCCCTTCAGAGTCAATGTCGAAATCAAAAAAAAATGTTATTGACCCTGAAAGTATAATTAAGAGTTATGGTGCTGATGCTGTAAGACTATTTATATTATCAGATAGTCCTCCAGAAAAAGATGTACAGTGGTCAGATCAAGGAATGGTAGCTTCTTACAAATTTTTACAAAAGCTATGGATGTTACATAATAAAGTTAAAGAAAAATTTAAAAATGAGTATTCAGATAGTGCTGAAAATAAAAATTTGGAAAAATTTACCAATCAAATGATCAATAAAATAACCAATAATTTAGAAGGCTTTAATTATAATGTTATTATAGCAAACATTTATGAAACATATAATTTTATTAATAAAATAATTGACAAAAAAATAGACGGTAAAATTCTTAAAAACAATTATGAAAAGATTTTAATTCTATTTTCACCAGCCATACCACACCTAGCAGCTGAATGTTTAGAGGATTTAAACTTTAAAGAGGAGATTAGATGGCCTAAAGCAAACAAAAATCTTATAGAGGACGATAAAATTGATTATGTAATTCAGATAAATGGAAAAAAGAGAGCAATATTAAATGAAAGTAGAGATATAGATCAAGATAGCCTTATGGATAAAATTAAATTAAATAATTTGTCGGATAAGTATTTAAAAGGTAAATCTATTAATAAGATAATATTTGTGAAGAATAGATTAATTAATTTACTAATAAATGAATAAAATTTTAAACAAAACTATAATTCTCTTTTTACTATTTAGCCTAACAGCATGTTCTTATAAGCCAATATTCTCAGAAAAAAATTATAACTTTGAAATCAAAGAAATTTTCACTGAAGGTGATAAAGATGTAAATAAATTTATTAAAAATAAACTTAGATTTATTAAGAATAATAAAAGTAGCAATGAAAAGAGTTATGCTATTAGTATAAAATCAAAAAGAGAGAGAGAAATTGTATCTAAAGACACTAAAGGTGATCCTGTTAAATTTGAGGTAACTATTTTAGTTAATTATAAAATAATAAATAATAATAATACTTTGGTTGATAATAAAATTGAAAAGAAAAATATTTATAATAATGATTCTGATCAATTTAAATTGGAGCAAACAGAAGATATAATTTTACAAAATCTTTCAGAGAGTATTGGAGATAGTATTATTTCATCAATTATAAATTTAGATGATAATTAAAAGTTTTGAGTTAGAAAAATTAGCTTCATTAAATTTTAGTATACATTTGCTTTATGGAAATAATGAGGGCATCAAACAAGATATAATAAGCAATGTTTATACAAAAAATTTTAAAGGTGAAGTTTTAAAATATGATGAACAGGACATATTAAATAATAAAGATGAATTTATATCAAGCTTATTAAATAAATCTCTATTTGAAAATGAAAAATTAATTATTATTTCAAGGAGTACAGATAAATTAACTACTATTGTTGACGAAGTTTTAGAAATAAAAGAGATTGAAGCAAAAATAATTATTAAATCTTCAAACTTAGAAAAAAAATCAAAATTAAGAAATTTATTCGAAAAAGAAAAAAAAGTAATTTGTACGCCAGTTTATGAAGACGACTCTCGATCTTTAAATTTTATTATTAATAATTTTCTAAAAGATTACAAATTAAGTCTTTCTCAAGAAATCAAAAATATTCTCATTGAAAGATCGAATGGAGACAGAATAAATTTAAAAAATGAATTATCTAAATTAAAAAACTTATCAATCAGTAAGAAAAAAATAAGTGTTGAGGATATATTAAAACTTTCTAATCTTGCAGAAAACTACAGTGTATTCGAATTGTCAGATAATTATTTAGCTAAAAATTCAAAAAAAGTATCCAATATTCTTAATGAAAATAATTACTCGTCGGAAGATTGCATACTAATTTTAAGAACAATATTGAATAAATCAAAAAGACTTCTAAAAATAAGAAATGAAATGGACAATAATAAAAATATTGATCAGGTTATATCTACAATTAAACCTCCTATATTTTGGAAAGAGAAAGCTATCGTAAAAAAACAAGCTGAGTCATGGTCAACTGATGAAGTGAAAGAAATAATATTTAAAATCAATGACCTGGAGGCTTTGGTCAAGAAAAATACATCAAATACAATGCTTTTTGTCTCAAATTTTGTAAGCAATTACTAGTAATTTTGTTTAATAATCTCTACCAGCCTATCAAGCTGGTCAGCTCCCTTATACTCTAAACTAATAGTTCCAGAGTTATTTCTTTTATTCTTAACAAACACTCTCATTCCAATTTTATCTGTTAACTCTTGCTCAAGACTTATTAAATTTGGATCTTTTTTCTTAGTAGAACTATTAGAACTAGATTTTAACATACGAACTAAACTTTCAGATTGCCTTACTGATAATTTCTTAGAAATGATTTTTTTTGCTAACAAGATTGCATTATCTAATCCAACTAAAATTTTTGCGTGCCCTTGGGATAATTTCTCTTCAATTATTAATTCTATTATTTCTTGTGGAAGAGAAAGAAGTCTCAAACAATTAGATATATGTGCTCTACTTTTACCAATAAATTTTGATACCTTATCCTGGTCATAACTAAATTCGTCTATCAATCTTTTATAACCTTCGGCTTCTTCAATTGGGTTCAAATCTTTTCTTTGAACATTTTCGACAATAGCAAATTCTAACGATTTTAGATTATCTGCATTAATTACGACTACTGGTACTTCGTGAAGACCCGCATATTGGGCTGCCTGCCATCTTCTTTCACCAGCTATTATTTCAAATTTACCATCTACTTCAGAAGATGATCTAACTATGATTGGTTGAATTATACCTCTCTCTCTTATAGAGTTGGTTAATTCCTCTAAACTAACTTCATCAAATTTTTTTCTTGGCTGATACTTATTTCTAACTAACGAACTTATTGAGACATTTTTTTTATCATCAATTTTTTCACTATCTCCTATCAAAGAGGATAATCCTCTTCCAAGTCCTTTTTTTGATTTAAACGGATTTATCATGCTGCACTCTCCACTGGTTTATCTTGATTTAAAAATTCTTCTGTAAAACTAAAATATGCTCTACTGCCTGGGCATGACCTATCATAAATTAAAACCGGCACACCGTGTGAGGGTGCTTCTGACAATCTCACATTTCTTGGTACTGCTGTGTTGTAAACTTTATTCTTAAAATAATTCCTGGCCTCTATTTCCACCTCCCCTGATAATTTGTTTCTCTTGTCATACATTGTCAAAAGTATTCCTCTTATCTCCAAAGATGGATTTAGGTTCGACTTTATTCTCTCAATTGTTTTCATGAGCTGTGTAAGTCCCTCTAAAGCAAAAAATTCTGTCTGAAGTGGCACCACTAGAGCATTGGAGGCTACTAGTGCCATGATTGTAAGGAGGCTTAAGGATGGTGGGCAGTCAATTATGATATAGTCATAAGACAGCTCAGAATTGTTTAAAATAAGGGTTAATTCATCTTTTAATTTTAGGGCTCTCCGACTATCACCTGCTGTCTCGACCTCAAGCCCAGACAAATCAACATTTGATGATATCAAATCTAAATTTTTAAAGCTCGTAGACTTTATTACCTCTGATATTTTTTTATTTCCATTTAAAACATTGTAAATTGATTGGTCAGAACTTGTTGTGTTAGATAATCCAAGGCCTGTTGTAGCATTACCTTGTGGATCAAGATCAATAACAAGAATTTTTTTTCCTTTCATTGTTAAACCGGCTGCAAGATTAACAACTGTGGTGGTCTTACCCACTCCACCTTTTTGATTTATAACTGAAATAATTTTTTTATTCATATTTTTTTCTTAAATTTGAAATTCTTACTACTGATGACTCCTCGCTTGTTGCACTTTTCATTTCTTCTATGTCAAATTTCCATTTTGTAGAGACATCTTTTAAAATTTTTTTTCCACTCTTTCCTAAATACATGACTATGTATTTAAAATTTTTAAAATTATTAGTAGCTATTTCAAAAATAACAGGCAAAGGTTTGAATGCTCGACAAATTATTACATCTGTTACTAAATTTTTTTCTTCAAATATATTTTTTTGATAAATTTTTGCTTCTAATTTAAATTTTTTTACCATCTCTTTAAGAAAATTGCTTTTATGGTAACTCTTTTCATAAAAAATCAGCTTAAAACCTTGCTTTTTGGATTTCATCAAAATACCTAAAACTATACTAGGAAGACCTGCACCTGATCCAAGATCCGTGCATACTTGTATGTCATTTTTATCAATAAAATCAATGGTTTGTGCACTATCATAAATATGCCTTGTATTTATTGACTTTTCTGTACTTGAACTGATCAAATTAATTTTCCTGTTTGTGTTCAAAATTGACTCTGAATACTCCTCTAGCTCCTTTAATGTTTCACGTGAAACATTTGGAAGGTGAATTTTGTCTGTTTTTATTATTTTCGAATCAATCAAGCTATATGCTTAATAGACTTTCTTTTGACATGAGACAACAAAATATATACTGCTGCTGGCGTAATCCCATCTATCCTAAGTGCTTGACCAAGTGTTTTTGGTTTTATTTCCTTAAATTTTGATTTAACTTCATTTGATAACCCTGAGAATTGGTCATAATCTAGGTTTTCAGGAATTTTAAGATTTTCGTCTCTTTTAAATGCTAAAATATCTGCGTTTTGCTTCTTCAAATAGCCTTTATAATGAGCTTTTATCTCAATTTGTTCATCTATTTCACGTGAAAAATATTTAATTTCTGGCCAAATTTCCCTAATTTTGTTCATATTTACTGAATTTTGGCTTAATATCTCCATTGCATTCCGTTTAACCCCGTCTTTTGCAATATTTATTCCAAATTTTGAAGCTTTAGATGGAGAAATCAAAGAATTTTCCATTTTTTCTAGACTTTTCTTAAGTTTAGATTCTTTTTCTTTATATATTACTTTTCTATCATCAAGTATAAGTCCAATATCAATTCCTTTTTGGGTAAGTCTTAGATCTGCATTATCAGATCTCAAAGACAGCCTATATTCTGCCCTTGAAGTAAACATTCTGTAAGGCTCTGCAACTCCTTTTGTGACTAAATCGTCTATCATCACACCTATATATGCCTCAGATCTATCAAGGATAAATGGTTCTTTACCTAATAAAGAAAGAGATGCATTAATTCCGGCAATCAAACCTTGAGCAGCTGCTTCTTCATAACCTGTTGTACCATTTATTTGTCCTGCTAGGTAAAGATTTCTAATTTTTTTTGTCTCTAGTGTTAAAAATAACTCTCTTGGGTCTACAAAGTCATACTCTATAGCATATCCAGGTCTTAAAATTTTTACATTTTCTAAACCATTGATATTGTTACATATTTCTTGCTGTACATCAGCAGGAAGAGAAGTTGAAATTCCGTTAGGGTATATAGTTTTATCATTTAGACCCTCTGGCTCCAAAAATATTTGATGCTTTTGTTTGTCGGCAAACTTTACAATTTTATCTTCTATAGATGGACAGTATCTCGGACCAACTCCCTGGATACTTCCAGAGTACATAGCACTACTTTTTAAATTTTTAGAAATAATGTCATGCACTGCTTGATTGGTATAAGTCATCCTACAAGAAATTTGTTTATTAATATTTTTTTTTGTTAGGAAAGAAAAAAAATACGGATCTTCATCTGCATGCTGCTCCTCGAGTTTTTCGAAATTAATTGTCGTTGCATCCAATCTTGGTGGTGTTCCTGTTTTTAGTCGTCCAATTTTAAAATTATATTTTTCTAACTGTTCACTTAAACCAGTTGAAGGTTTTTCATTAAATCTTCCTGCAGGTGTTTTTTCATTACCAATGTGAATTAAACCATTTAGAAAAGTTCCAGTTGTTAGAATTACTTTTGACGAAAGTACTTTTTTGCCTTCTTGTGTATTAAAACCAATTATATTGTTTTTTTCAAAAATGAATTCAATTACAGGATCAGAAAAAATGCTTAAATTACAATAGTTTGCCAGTTTTTCTTGCATATATTTCTTATATAGCGATCTATCACTTTGAGTTCGTGGTCCCTGGACAGCAGGACCTCTACTTCTATTTAATAATCGAAATTGTATACCTGATTTATCTGCAACTTCTGCCATCACACCATCTAGTGCGTCTATTTCTCGAACAAGATGACCTTTACCTAATCCACCTATAGCTGGATTACATGACATCTCACCAATAGTATCAAATTTATGAGTAAATAAGGCAGTATTTACGCCTAATCTGGCCGAAGCTGCTGCTGCTTCACAGCCAGCATGGCCACCACCAATTACAACTACATCAAATGATAACTCATTTTTCATATTTGTAATTTATTATTGATCTTAAAATTTACAAGAAAACACTTAAAAGTGAATTAAAAGTAAGTAAATTCAACACTTATTTACCTATACAAAAATCACTAAAAATGGAACCTAAAATTTCTTCAACATCAACTTTTCCAACAATCATACCTAGGTGTCTAGTTGCTAACCTTAAATCCTCTGCAGCTTTATCGAAATCCTCTTGGGAGTTTTTTTCTTCGAAGTTTTTTAAATTTTGAACGCAAGCTTCTAAACTTTGCCTATGTCTTTCTCTGGTAATCAAAGTTTCATTTGAACTTACAAATTTATTTTTTAATTTATCTTTAATTCTATTTATTAACTCATCTAAGTTTGTTTCATTTTTTATTGATAAAAATATTGGATTAAATTTTTCAATTTGATGATTTATATTTTTATAACCAAGATCAATTTTGTTAATTACAATTATCGATTTTTCACTCACTAAATCATTCAAAAACCCAGTAAAATCAATGCTTTTTGGCTCTATTACTATTATATTTAAATCAGCATCCTCAGCACGTTTAAGTGCTAGTTTGATACCTTTTTTTTCAATCTCATCTTGAGATTCCCTTATTCCAGCAGTATCAGAAATAACAACTGGATAACCATCCAAATTTAAATGAGCTTCGATAACGTCTCTTGTCGTTCCTGCAATTTCTGAAACTATAGCTACTTCACGATTGGAAAGATGATTTAACAAAGAAGATTTTCCTGCATTTGCTGGTCCAATAATTGCGATCTTGAAACCTTCTCTAATTCTTTCTCCAACCTTTTGATCATCCAAAACTTTTTCAATTTCTCTTCTTATTTTTTCAGAATTATTTTTTATATTTTTAATTATATCATTTGAAAGATCTTCTTCAGGAAAATCTATTTTAGCTTCAACGTTTGATAAAATTTTTAATAGCTTTTCTCTAAGAGCATTAAATTTTTCTGAACTTCTTCCGCTCATTATTTTAACAGCTTGTTGTCTCTGGATTTCAGTTTCAGCAGAAATTAAATCGGAAATACTTTCTGCTCTTAAAAGATTTATTTTTTCATTTTGAAAAGCAATTTTTGTGAATTCTCCAGGCTCAGCAAGTCGGCAATTTTCAACTTTTGAAAATTCATCCAATATTGCCCTTACTACAGCTACGCTACCATGGACATGGATTTCTGCCATATCCTCACCTGTGTAGCTCTCAGGACCAGGAAACCATATTAATATTCCCTCATCTATAAGCTCAGAATTGTTGATTTTATTGAATTTTTTCAAGGTTGCTTTCCTTGGCTTTGGAAGTTGACCATTTGTTATTAATTTTAAAATCTCTTTAACTTTAGACCCAGATATTCTAATAACCGCAATTCCTGATACACCAGGTCCTGAAGAGAGAGCATAGATTGTCATAATTAATTATTATAGTTTTATATTTGTCTAAATTATATATTTATCTTAATGATTATTTGGTTAGCTTCATATCCTAAAAGTGGAAATACATGGTTAAGATTTTTTATTATTTCTTTATTAATGGGGGAAAAAACTGATTTAAATTTAAATCACTTAAGAGCAATAATCAATTACCCACATTCTACTCAATTTGATAATTTGGTTTCTAATTTGTTTGATTTCAACGAGATTGCAAAAAACTGGATAGCTTCACAAAAAAAAATAAATTCGGATAAAAATTTAAGATTTTTTAAAACTCATAATATGCTTGGTAAATTTAGAGGACATCCTTTTACCAATTCAGAGAATACACTTGGAGCAATTTATATTGTTAGAGATCCAAGAAATGTAATTACATCTTTAAAAAATCATTACTCATTATCAAATTATGAAAAGGCGAAAGAATTTTTGTTTAATGAAAATAAAATTTTAGGTTTGTCAGAAGAACAAAAAAATTTATATTTAAAGAGTAAAAAATTTCCTCTCACACAATTTGTTGGATCATGGAAATCTCATTATTTATCTTGGAAAAACATGAGAAAAAACAATCTTTTGATTAAATACGAGGACCTTATTCATGACACCAAAAATGAGTTTACCAAAATAGCTAATTATATTGGGAGTTTATTAAACTTAAAATTTACTGAGGATCAAATTGATACAGCAATAAATTTAAGTTCTTTTGAAAAATTAGAAAAAATGGAGAAAGAAGATGGATTTTCAGAGAGCAATATAGGTAAAGATGGAAATAGAAATAAATTTTTTTTCCTTGGGCCAAAAAATAATTGGAGAAAAATATTAGATGATCAAGTATCTAATGACATTGAGAAAGAATTTGAAAAAGAAATGAAAGAATTAAAATATATTCTATGGAAGTATTTATGCTGGTTTATTCATTGAGTTAAAAAACTCAGCATTGTTTTTTGTTGTTTTTAATTTTGAATTTATAAAATCAATAGCATCCATTGATCCCATTGGAGCAATAATTCTACGTAAAACATTCATTTTTTGAAGATCATTTTTATCAAATATCAGCTCTTCTCGTCTTGTTCCTGATTTTGTAATATCAATTGCAGGGTAAATTCTTTTCTCTGAGATTTTTCTATCCAGAATAGTTTCACTATTTCCTGTTCCTTTAAATTCCTCAAAAATCACTTCATCCATTCTGCTACCTGTATCAATCAAAGCTGTTGCAATAATGGTTAGAGATCCACCTTCTTCAATATTTCTAGCTGCTCCAAAAAATCTCTTTGGTCTTTGAAGAGCATTCGCATCCACTCCACCTGTTAAAACTTTACCAGAACTTGGGACAACTGCATTATAGGCTCTTCCTAGTCTAGTTATAGAATCTAATAAAATTACAACATCTTTTTTATGTTCAGTTAGTCTTTTTGCTTTTTCAATCACCATTTCAGCCACAGCTACATGACGTTGTGCTGGTTCATCAAACGTAGAGCTAATAACTTCACCTTTAACTGTTCTCTGCATATCAGTTACTTCTTCAGGTCTTTCATCTATTAATAGAACCATTAGATAACATTCCGGATGATTGGCTGTTATCGAATTAGCTATACTTTGTAAAATCATTGTTTTACCAGCTTTTGGAGGTGAGATGATTAGAGATCTTTGACCTTTTCCAATTGGGCTGACTAGGTCAATTAGTCTTGGAGTTAAGTCAGGTTTTTTTTCAACTTTATTTGTTTCAACTTCCATTCCTAATTGTTTGTTTGGATAAAGAGGAGTTAAGTTATCAAATGCGATTTTGTGTTTAAATTTATCTGGTTCTTCAAAATTTATTTTACTGACTTGAAGAAGTGCAAAATATCGCTCTCCCTCTTTTGGAGATCTAATAGGTCCTTCTACGGAGTCACCGGTTCTTAAACCAAACCTTCTGATTTGACTTGGGCTTACATATATATCGTCTGCTCCAGGAAGATAATTCGACTCCATTGCTCTTAAGAAACCAAAACCGTCTTGGAGTAATTGTAAAACACCTCCACCGGTAATCTCTTCACCTTTTTCTGCAAGTTTTTTTAAAATTGCAAAATAAATTTCTTGTCTACGTAGTGTACTAGCGTTTTCTATGCCTAGCTTTTCAGCTTCGGTGATTAACTTTTCTGAGCTTTTTTCTTTTAATTCTTGAATATTCATGTGTGGAGGTTTTTGTTAAAGATAAATTCAATATATATACTGATATAAAAATTTCAACCCTAGATAGGCTTAAAAACCACAATAAAAACAATAAAAATAAGCAATACTGTGGGTATTTCGTTTATTATTCTAAAAAATCTGGATGATTTTAAGTTTTCTTTAGACTTTAACGAACGCATACATTTGCCCAGATACTCATGATAAATTGTTAAAATCACTACTGATAGAATTTTAAGCTGTAACCATAAATAGGCAAAACTTTCAATTCCATTAATCCAAATCAATATAATTCCAAAAAGCCAAGACAAAATCATGGCTGGCCGCATGATATAATTATAAAGTTTTCTTTCCATCGTTTCAAAAATTTCAGTAGCTTGATCCTTTTCAAAATTTTCTACATGGTAAACAAATATTCTTGGTAAATATAATAGGCCTGCCATCCAGGAAATTACAGCTATTAGATGAAGTGATTTAAATAAAAGATATCCACTCATTGATTATAAATTTTTTGAGATAAGATGTTTAAATAAAGAAATATGATCTTCATTATCATTTAAGCAAGGTATCATTTCAAAGTTTTCACCTCCTGATTTGATAAAACTTTCTTTACCTTGGATGGATATTTCTTCTAAGGTCTCAACGCAATCAGATGAGAAACCAGGACATATAACTAAAATATTTTTTTTTCCCTCTTTGGGCAAGGCTTCAAAAGTTTTATCTGTATAAGGTTGTAGCCATTCTTGGGGACCAAATCTTGATTGAAATGTTGTCATAATTTTAGTATCTGAATATTTTTCAGAAATTAGTCTAGTAGTTTTATGACAATAGCAATGATAAGGATCTCCCTTGTCAAAATATTTTTTTGGTATTCCGTGATATGAGGCTACAATTAAGTCTGGTTTCCAATTAATTTCGTTAATTTTTTTTATAATACTATTTTTAATAGCTTCTATATATAAAGGTTCGGATTCATAATGCGGAATTATTTTTAAATTTGGTTGCCATCTCATTTTCATAAGAGTTCTATAAACCTCGTCACATACAGTTGCGGTCGTTGCAGCAGCATATTGGGGATAAAGCGGAAGTATAATTAAATTCTCACAACCTTTTTCGTGAAGTTGATTTATTTTACTTTTGATACTTGGATTGCCATACCTCATAGCAAAATCAACAATCAACTTTTCATTCCCAATTTTCTCGGATAATTTATGAGCTTGGCTCTCTGTAAAAAACCTAAGTGGTGACATATTTTTGTCTTTCATCCATATTTCTTTGTAGGCTTTAGCAGTTTTTGATGGCCTGAAAGTAAGTATAAATAAGTTAAGAATTACTTGCCAAATAAGAGGATTTACTTCGATAACTCTTCTATCTGATAAAAATTCCTTTAAATATTTCCTTATATCGAGCCAACTAGTAGAATCAGGTGTTCCAAGATTTATGATTAAAACCCCTGTTTTGCCATAATTAACTTTTGGGTGGTCTGATTTCATTTAAAGTTTCTTACTATTTTAATCAAGTCCTCAACCATATCAATTTTAGTTTCTGGTAGGATTCCATGTCCTAAATTAAATATGTATGGATGATCCTTAAAAACATAAAGATATTTTTCCACTTCTTTTTTAAGAATTTCTTTATCAGTCAATAATATTTTAGGGTCAAGCCCCCCTTGGATGGGAATTTTTATTTCTTTTACTATTTTTTCTGGATCGACATCATAATCTATATTTACTGCATCTGGTTTAACTATTTCACAGAAATTTTTGTAATCTTTAATACCTCTTGGGAAACAAATTACAGGTACACCTAATTGTTTAACATATTCTACAATATTTAAAGTAGGTATATAGATGTATTCAGGAATTTTATCATCTAATAATCCTGCCCAACTATCAAAAATTTGGATTACTTTAGCCCCAGCTTCAACTTGATTTTTTATATGAACTTTCAAGAATTTTTCAATAATTCCTAATAGTCTATTTATTAGAAATTCATCTTTAAAGAATTCGCCTGTTAGACCCTTTTTTGGTGATGATCTATTAATCATGTAAACAAGAATAGTCCATGGAGCTCCAACAAATCCTATCATATCTTTATTATCCATTAAAGGATCCTGGGAAGTTTTGGAAATTGCTTTGTAAACTTTATAAACTTTTTCTGTAAAGTTAATTTCGTCAACATTTTTAATATTATCTAATTCTAGTTCCCCAAGTTTTGGCCCAAAGTTTTTTTCAAATTCTACTTTTTGACCAAGACCATATGGTAACATCAAAATATCAGAAAATATTACTGCGCCATCAAAACCAAATCTCTTTATAGGTTGAAGCGTTATTTCAGATGCTAAATCACTGTTTAAACAAAGCTTTATAAAATCTGTATTTTTTTTTCTTATTTCGCGAAATTCAGGCAAATACCTTCCTGCTTGTCTCATTAACCATATAGGATTGGTTTTAGTGTCTTTATTTTTTATACAGTTAGTTAAGGGACTCATACAAATAGATATATATTATTTACTTCATTAGTATTATGTATTGTGAATAACGTAAATTAGTCAATTATCACATTTTATTAACTCTTTACTAATAATTTAGATCTCTATTTAGCTAAATTTTATAAGGAATAATTAAGATTTCTCATATTTTATGTATATTATGTATAACTTTATTAACATTTTATATTTTAGTTAATTTTATGGAAAAAAAACTAACTATTATTATCAGAAGGCTAAATCTGAATTTTTCTTATTTTACTTATAGATTATAAACACTTTATACATGAGAAATTTATATCAAATATACTTAATATCAGACTCTACAGGCGAAACACTTGATAGAATTTTTTTAGCTTTGAAAGCACAATTTCCTAATTTTGAATACGAGACAAATCACTTTTCCTTTACGCGTACTGAAAGTCAAACTCTCTCTATACTAAAACAGGCAAAAAAAGAAAAAAATTCAATTATTTTATATACTATTGTTAATAGTAAATTAGCAAAATATCTTACAGAGAAAGCCTACGAAAGAAATATACCTTGTTTCGGGGTTCTTGGAGATTTGATTTTAAATTTTTCAAAGGTCTTAAATCAAAAAGCTTCCCATCAGCCAAGTGGGCAGCATATTTTAAATGAAGAATACTATGACAGAATTGAAGCTATCCAATTTACGATGAACCATGATGATGGTAATCAAACTGATGATATAGAGAAATCAGATATTATTTTATTAGGTGTAAGTAGAACCAGTAAAACACCTACTTCCATTTATCTAGCCAATAGAGGTTTTAAAACTTCAAATATTCCACTAGTAAATAAAAATTCTATACCATNTAAAGTTACTGAAAAAAATTTTAAACCATGCGTTGTTGGCTTAGTTACAGAGGCAGAAAGATTATATGATTTAAGAAAAAATAGATTGAATTCGTTGAAAGAAGATCAAAATAGTGAATATGTAAATATCGATAAAATTAAAGATGAGTTAAATAGTGCTAGAAAATTATTCAAAGAAAACAATTGGCCAACGATAGATGTAACAAGAAAATCAGTTGAGGAAACAGCCGCATCAGTAATAAAAATTTTTGAGATAAAGAACAAAAAAAATGCCTAACATAATTTTAGCTTCAAAAAGTAAAGTCAGAAAAGAAATACTAGATAATCATAATATTAATAGTAAGGTTGAAGCTTCAAATGTTGATGAGGACCCTATAAAAGAAAGTTTATTAAAGGAAGGAGCTTCACCAGAAATAATTTCTAAGAATCTAGCAGAATTAAAAGCAAACAAGGTAAGTCAAAGAATTAATAATGCTCTGGTATTAGGAGCAGATAGCGTCATCGATTTAACTGGAGAATTAATTTCAAAACCAGAAAGTAGAGAAGAGGCTTTGAATATTTTAAAGAAACTCAATGGAAAAAAACATTCTTTGATCAGTTCAGTTTGTATATCTAAAAATGGATCTATGGTTTGGAACTATACTGACAAAGCTTACTTGACCATGAAGGATTTTTCTGAAAATGAATTAACTACTTATCTAAATAAAATAAGTGATGAAGCTTTATATGCTTATAATGTTTATCAAATTGAAGGAGAAGGAAGAGCCTTATTTTCAAATATTGATGGAGATGAAGATACTATAATGGGCTTGCCCATCAAAAAAATTAAGGAATATTTGGAGCTACAAAAATGAAAAAATTTTTAGTTATAGGTAATCCAATTGAACATTCTTTATCTCCAAAGTTACATAATTATTGGATAAAAAAAAATAATTTAGATGCAATTTATGGAAAATTGGAAACTTATGACAATGATTTGTCTGAACTATGTAAATCTATCAAAAATGGAGATTTGGAGGGTTTAAATGTTACTGTCCCTTTTAAAAAATCAATAATACCTCACTTAGATATTTTAAGTAGTAATGCGTTAAGGACACAATCTGTAAATACTATCTCGTTAAATAAAGGTAATTTAATTGGAGATAACACCGATATTAATGGGTTTGAATTAAGTATAAGAAAATTGAATTATGATGTAAGTGATAAGACAGTTCTGATATTAGGTGCTGGTGGGGTTGTGCCGTCAATAATTTTTTCATTGTTAAGGATGAAAGTATCAAAAATATTTTTGAGTAACAGAACTAAAAAAAAGGCTGAAAATTTAAAAAATTTATTCAATGAGATTAATGTTGTGGAATGGGGTGATTTACCAAAGTTTGATATGATAATAAATGCCACTACTTTAGGTTTAAATAAAGTAGATAAATTTGGCATAGACTTTTCTCAGGTTGGTCAAAATAAGTTTTTTTATGACGTTATATATGCACCATTCCAGACAGAGTTCTCCGATGCAGGAAATGCTGACGGTAATTTAATTGAAAATGGTTTAAATATGTTTTTATTTCAAGGCCAGCAAGCTTTTAATATTTGGCATAATGTTGAACCACAAATTAACAAAGAATTAATTGAATTTCTAAAAAATTGAAACTATGAGACTTAAAATTAAACATGATTAGAGTTGGAATAATTGGTGGTATAGGTTCAGGAAAATCATTTATTTCAAAGCTTTTTAGATATCCAGTATTTAATGCAGATGATGAGGTAAAATATATTTATAAAAAAAATAAAGAGTGTTTTAATAAATTAAAAAAAAAATTACCAGAATTTATAAAAACATTTCCTATTAAAAAAAAGGAGCTTATATCGTCCATTAGCTCAAATAAGAAAAATCTTAAAATTATATCTTCTGTTGTCCATCCACTTGTAAGAAAAAATATGAAAAAATTTATAATAAGAAATAAGAAGAGTGAAATGATTATTTTTGATATCCCTTTATTAATAGAAAACAAGCTCAATAAAAAAAAGGATATAATTATTTTTGTTAAATCAAAAAAATGCAAAGTCTTAAACAGATTAAAAAAGAGACCTAACTTTGATGAAAAATTGATTAGGTATCTTAAAGAAAATCAGGTTATCTTATCTAAAAAAATAAAATTAGCTGACTATGTCATTAATAATAATTTTTCAGCAAATGTGATGAAAAAAAAAGTTAAACTAATTAAAAAAGAAATTTTAAATGAAAGAAATAGTTCTAGATACTGAGACAACAGGCCTATCTGTTAGAGATGGTCATAGAATTGTTGAAATTGGTTGTATAGAGTTAGATAATTTAGTACCAACAAAAAATATATTACATTTTTATTTAAACCCAGAAAGAAAAGTATCAGAGAAAGCATTTGAAGTTCACGGTTATTCTGATGAATTTTTAGCAACCAAACAAAAATTTGCTGATATAGCTGATGATTTCATAGATTTTATTAAGGATAAAAAAATTATTATACATAATGCTGAATTTGATATTGGTCATTTAAATAATGAATTAACTTTAGTTGGAAAGCCAAAAATAAATAATGCAAATGTTATTGATACGCTAGAATTAGCACGAAATAAATTTCCAGGCTCAGGAATAAGCTTAGATGCTTTATGCAAAAGATTTAGAATTGATAATTCAAGGAGAGAGAAACATACTGCTCTAATTGATTGTGATTTACTTGCAAAAGTTTATATAAATTTAATTGATCAAAAAGAACCTACTCTAAATCTAGTTGAAAATAGTGAAAATAATATTTCTTCGTCCCAAGGTGGAGTAGAATATTTTAAAAAAGTGATAAAACCAACTGAACAAGAATTATCGAACCATAAAGAGTTTATTAAAAAAAATTTAAAAAAAAATTACTTTTAATTTAATTTTTCTTTATATAGTTTTTCAAAATCGATCTTATTGCCAAACTTTAAATCTGGCAATCCTGAGGTTCGTAAAATAGTCAAAAACTTTTCCTCTAACTCTGGGTACATAATTATTTGAAGATCACTTAATATTATTTTTTCTAGATCTGTCTTATTAATTTTTAAATCAACTATCTCAATCACATTTGCATATGCGATTTGAAAAAAACCCTTTTCTTTTTTTTTATTCGGATTTTCATATGTTAAAGTAGTTAAAACTTCTATCATTTTTCTTTTTAAGGGTTTTGATTTAATATCAACTTTCATCTTATATTCTGGAATAGTATTTCTAATTGTTATCAAAGCTTCTGGGCTTGGAATTTCAACTGATAAATCTTTAATATAGCTTACAATTATTTTAAATTTATTTTCCATCTTTATCTTCTATATCTTCATATTCTCCTTCAATATAAGTTTTTCTTTTATCATTACCTTTTTTTTTAGATGTATATGTTTTTGAATACTTGCTAAGAATTATTTTTCTCGTAACAGGAAAAACCAATAAAATACCTATGATATCAGTAGCAAATCCTGGTAATATTAATAACAGAGCTGCAAAAGCAATTGCCGCCCCCGAAACTATTTCATAAAGTGGTAGCTCATTTTTAACTAATTGAGACATTCCTGAACGTAATGTGTTAAATCCTTCGTATTTTGCGTACCAAATACCCACAACCGCTGTTGTAAGAATTAATAAAATAGTGTTTATGGCTCCTATTTCTGATCCAACCTTTATAAATAGGTAGATTTCAATAAGAGGTATTCCTAAAATTAGAATTATTGCTGTGTTCATTTGTCTATAGTGTAAATTGCAGGTTGAAATTAATCAACATAGTAAATATTATCATTCTATGAGTTACAGTTTTGAATACATCGATATCATACTATTGGCAATGATAGCTGGATTTATTTTCCTAAGATTAAGGGGTATTTTAGGAAAAAAAACAGGTTTTGAGGAGAATATAAATTCCACATTTCCTCATGAGGAAGTTCCAGAAAAGAAGTCTTCTCCTATTTTAAACGCTGAAACTTTTGATGATGCTGCAAAAAAAGATTTCTTGAATGGTGCAAAGATAGCTTATGAAACTGTAATAACTAGTTTTTCTAAAGGTGATCTAAAATCTATTAAAAATCTTTTGGACAAAAGCGTTTATGATCAATTTGATGAAGCTATTAAAGACAAAAAGACGAGAAATGTTACTTCTGAAACTACGTTTATTGGTATTAATTCTGCAGAAATAAAAGAGCATTCTCAAAACAAAAATATGCTTGAAGTAAGNGTTGAGTTTGTNAGTGAAATTATTTCATGNATTAAAGATAAAGATAATAAAATTGTATCTGGAGATTCACAAAAAGTTAAAAAAGTGCTTGATACATGGAAATTTACTAAAGATGGTACTTCAAAAAATCCTAATTGGTTAATAGTAGATACGCAAGCTTAGTTGATTAAAAAAATATCAGATAAAGATAAACAAGACTGGCAAAATTTTCTAAATAGTACTGACAAATTAG
>FUFK010040782.1_pt1 | contig 34370 bp, 48 predicted proteins | sample 1021851 | NCBI WGS metagenome assembly FUFK01 (sample SAMEA51879418, study PRJEB19060) | metagenome | reverse complement strand
ACCACGTCACACGGACCATTGGTATTTTATTTATATCCATTTAATATTCTTTTCTTTCTTCATCATACTCAGGGTTAAAATTTATAGCTACTGTTACCCTATTATTGTCCGTATCATTTGGACTAACAGAATGACGAACTGAACCATCAAAAAACAAAACGGTGCCATCTTTAGCATCGACTTGAATAGTATTACTAAAATTGGTGTATGTTTCTTCTTTTTTAATAAAGACTGCATTATTATTAGAGTGAAAAAAAAATTTACTATCAGATTTCTCAACATCTACAAATAAAACAACAGATAAAACACCTCCGTGTTGATGCGGTTGTGCGTATTGATTTTTTTTATACCAATTAATCCAACAATCCATAACTTCTAAATCAGGAACATCGTAATTTTCTTTTTCTATAAATTTTTTTAAATATATTTTTACTTCATTACATAACATATGTAGAGCTGAGTATCTTTGATGAGAGTTCCACGCCGTTCTTTTAGCCATAACATTACAAGCCTCTTCTGGTGAAGTATCATGGCTATGAATATTTTTGTTTTCTTCAACTAAAATAATTTCTTTTATTTGTTTTTTCCATTCTTCAAAATTAGGAAGTGTAAAATAAAAAACTTCTTGTGTAAAAATAGGTAGTCTATTAATCTCTACCATTTAACGTCATGTTCCTTATAAAAAATATTAAGTGTAAATCTATTTGAGCTATCTCCAAAAGATTGTAAGTCTGAGTGTGGTATTTTCATACCATTAAAAAANAAAGCTCTATTTTCTACAAAACCNATGTGTGAAGATANTTGATTATTNTGCATAAANCCNGTGCCATTNTTNAAAAGNGGTTNTCCTTTTACNAACAAAAGAAAGTTTGCAACATTATNCTTTGTCATCNTCCNNNTGAAACAAAGGTTCNTCNTTATTTTNTCTTNAATGTGCACTNACNGATATNGGNTCAAGATTTCTATNNGGAAANAAATATTGNTTAATTAATTTNANNAANGGNTCNTCATGAAAACTTTTAGGAAANGTATGNCTANNNCCATANANTTNACCNTNTGGNTTNTNNACTNNANTATANTTTANTTTTTNNAATGTNNCTTGNANTGACTTNAANGTANCCTGATCTAAAAAATCATCAACATACATAACAAATTTTGTTTCTTTATTATGACGCATTAGTTTTCTAGCGGTACTGGTTCGTCCTTTTTAATTAAATGTAAGTTAAAAGATACCGATCGTCGCTCTTCATTTGGTGTTCTAAATGGATATACGCCGTGCGCTAACCAATTTGGAAACAAGAAAATGTCGCCAACTTTTGGTGACTCTTGATGTTTGTGTCCACTAAAGGTTGCCGCTTGACCATTGAACCAACATATATCACCCACTGTTGGATAGTGATCTTCTCTTGCNTATTCTTCTGGTAAACTTTTTGGTACNCGTAAATAACACACACCTGATAATTGACCCTCGTGTATATGAAAAGGATTAAAGTCTCCCGCCCACTGGCTCACGCACCACATTGATTCAATAACCATCTTACCAACAAACTCTGGTTTAATTGTTTCACTTGCTGGTGGTATTGAAATATAGTTCTTTACCATCTCACCAATCAACTGCACCATTGGCATAAACTCTTCGGTGTTCATCCAGTCTTGAGGATAACGAACTTCTTGTTTTACATTACCTGCTAAATTACCTGAGTGATCAAACTCTTTTGATAACTTCTCATCAGTCAACATCTCAGTTGCTTTATCATCCAACATTTTAGTAATAAAATCAGGCATTTTGCCTCTCATAATCGTAGGACCAAATGGTCTAATTGTATCAAACTTTAATACTTGTTCTTTTTTAGCCATGCGTTTCCTTTCTCTGCATAATTATCTATTGTCATATAGCAACTTTTTGCCTATAAATATACATTTAAATAGGCTTAATTACAAGGCCAGCCTCCTTGCATTTCAATAACATAAATTGCAATTAGGAGATTATGCTTAAAAAGTTACGTAAAGTGGTAGCAAAACTGCTACCAGGAGATTCAGAAAAATATTTAGGGACAGTCCTTGCTCTCGCAACAGGTAATCCTTTATATGCAGGTATAGGTGCATTAGCAGATCCTGATGCAGGATTTGGCGAGGTAGCCACAGCCGCTTTTTTAGCAAACGCAAGTCCAGGATTGAAGTTTGGTAATTTTGACATGACAGCGGCAAACAAACCATTTTTTGGTGATAGTGGATTTATGAAAGCCCTTACTGGTGCTGATAAAACTGGAGCAGGTAGTTTTGCAGAATTTTTTCTTGGTAAAAAGGGTGGAGTAGAAGACGGTTTATTTGGTTCAGATGGTTCCTTCATACCAAAAGAAGGCACAGGTGTATACAAAGATGGAAAACAAATAATGAAAACAGATCTTTCAAAACTGCTAGGAAATATAAGTAAAGCAAGTGCAGTCACAGGTGCAGCATTAGCTCCATTTGGTATTTTTAAAACACCTGAACAAGATGAACCAGATTTTACATTCCCTGGTAGTGATTATCAAGCCACAGCTTTTAATATGACACCAGGACAATTATTAGATTTACAATTAGGTGGTGGTATCGTTGGTCCTTACTACAATATGCAAGGTGATTTAATACGAAACGTCGCTGACGGTGGTTTTATGCAAGAACAAACTAACGGCTTAAAAGATATTGAAAAAACAATGATGATGGCTCAAGGTGGCACAACAGAGTTTCCTCGTAAAACAGGCGAAATAAGTGGACCAGGTACAGGCACATCTGATAGTATTCCTGCTATGTTAAGTGATGGCGAATTTGTGATGACGGCAAAAGCTGTAAAAGGCGCTGGTAATGGAGATAGAATGGAAGGTGCAAGAAAAATGTATCAAATGATGGATCAATTGGAGGGACAAGCATAATGGCTGTACAACAACAAGTAACAACACAATTACCTCCTGAATATGTACAAGAACGTCAAAAAGATTTACTCTTAACTTTATTTGGTAATCAAGCAACACAAGAACCAACTTTACCAGACGGTTCGCCTAATCCAGATTATGTACAAGGTTTAATAAATGTACCTCGTGATATACCTATGCAACAAGTTGCAGGGTTCACGGCACCTCAACAAGCCGCTTTTCAATTAGCAGGTTCAGGTATTGGCGCTTTTCAACCATTTGTTAGTCAAGCTGGTCAAACAGCGACACAAGCAGGACAGTTAGCAAATATAGCAGCACAAACATTAGGNGGTGCAACACAAGGATTTACACCAACAGCGGCAAANATTGCTGCTTTTAGAGATCCTTATCAACAGTTAGTTACGCAAGAAGCTTTAAAAGAAATAGATAAACAAGGTGCTATGGCACAAACAAATCTTGCCTCCGCTGCTCAAAAAGCAGGTGCTTTTGGTGGTTCGCGTTTCGGTGTACAAGAAGCAGAATTAGCAAAAAATTTAGGTGATATAAAATCAAGACGTATCTTTGAAGATGCATCAAAAAGTTATCAACAAGCTTTNGCATCAGCACAAGCGGCNCAAGAAGCACAACANAGAAGACAATTATCTGCAGGACAACAACTANCAGGACTTACAGGTCAATTTGGAAATCTTGCAAAAACGCAAGCAGGTATAGGTGGAATGGGTCAACAAATGTTGGGTACAGATATTAGCACCTTACTTGGTGTTGGTGGTCAACAACAACAATTACTACAAGCAGGTCTTGAAGCTCAACGACAAAATCTTGCAGCACAACAACAAGAACCATTTCAACGTATATCTTTTGGTACTGATATTTTAGCAGGTTTACCTTTTGGTGGACAAACAATTTCACAAATGCCAGTTACTCCAGCGAATCCTTTCTTACAATTTGCTAGTGGTATTGGCTCTCTTGGAACAGGCATAGGTAGTTTGTTAGAGGGCTTTGGAAGTTTAAATAAATAATGTCTGTTTATAACAGAAAAATGTTTGTCAACGCGCCAGAGCGTATGAAACTTAATTCAAGAGGGACTGGTATTACATCAGGTTTATTGCCAATACAAAAACCAAAACGAGGTTTAGTTAATGAACCTGGAAGTTATGCAGGGGAAAACAAGCAAGATGAACTGAATTCAGTGCTCAGTGGAATAATGGCAGATGTTAATATGGCACAATTAGAACCATACAGAGCAACTTTTGAAAAAATGTATAGAGATATGTTACCAGAAAAACAAGAAGGTTTTTTCTCAAGAAATGCACCAGCTCTTTTAAACTTTTTTGCTTCACTAGCAGCACAAGCAGAAGGTGGTAAACCATTGACAGGCGGTGAATCAGGTCCTTTTCTTTCAACATTATCTAAAATAGCTCAAGCAGCTCCTGCCTTATCAGGCATAAAGCCTGCACCAGACTATGATGAACAAGCAAAAGCTTTAGCAGGACAAGACACCATAAGTTTATTTAAGGACATGCTTGCTGCAGAGTTAACAAAAAAACCAGAGGAGAAAAAAACCACAGTTTTAGGTAAAGGTGAAATATTAGTTGATGATGGCGGTGAAACAATAGCAACAGGTGGATTAGATTATGAGTTAAAGGAAGTTGATGGTAATTTACTAATGACTTATCAAGATCCAAACAATGAAAGTAATATCATTACAAAAAATGTTTTTAAAAGAGTTGATATAGACCCAGATTCAAAAGTAATTAAACTTGGTCCTAACGAAGTGGCTTACTTTGCTGGTCAAACATTCTATGGTAAGGATACACCAAATTTAATTAAGTCAAGTTCAAATCAAGAAGTTGGCTATTTTGATGAAAACGATAATTATGTAGTAATAAAAGAAGCTATTCCTAAAGAGGTAGAACAAGAGATTATAATACCAAAAGGTTCTATTTTAATGAATAGAGATACGGAAGAAGTGATTTTTGATAACTCACAAATACAACAAGAAGTTGTTGTGCCAGCAGGAGGAGTTTTATACAATAAAGAAACTGGTGCTGTAATTTATGATAACTCAAAAGAAGACGCAAGCAAAAAACAATTAATTAAAGTACCACCAGGTACGACCGTTATAGATAACGAAGGTGAAACTGTATTCACAGCTCCAGACACAAAAGATCAAACAAAAACAATTAAAGTTTCCGCAGGTGATACTGTTATAGATCAACAAGGAAATATAATATTTGAAGCACCAGATGAACCAGAATTCATAAACGTTCCTAATAACGTAAGGGTAGTAAGAAAAGAAAAAGATGGAAGTTTAACAACTGTTCTTGAAGCTCAGGACAATATACCGAAAGCAGGTACAACCACTGCGGGTGAAAGAAACGTAAATAAAGCTTTTGATCAATTATTAGGTCAAAGCAAAGTGAATAATCAAGCAGTTGAATTTATAAAACAAACTATACCTCAACTAATTGGTGTTTTTGACAGTATGAATACAGATACACCATTTAGTCAAGTTGATGTTGACGCTCTTAAAGCAGCATATCAAGTTCTTAATTTACAATCAGAATTAAAAACAGAACCGACTGCTGATGAACTTTTAGCCCTTGATGAACAAAAAATATCATTAGAAAACACATCAAAAAATATTGTGGCAAGAAATGAATTTTATAACACTAACTATACTTCTGGTTTCAACAACCTTTCAAACATTGATAGAGCTTATTCATTAATTGATTCTTCAATTTCAGGAAGTGTACAAGGTTTAAGACAAAATTTAGCAACTCTTTTTGACACTTTTCCTGTTTTAAAAAATTTTAGAGGTTTTGATTTAGTAAATAAATTTATTGGCAGTAACACAAGTTTGGCTTCGACAGAAACATTAAATTCGATAAATAAAATGTTTACACTGTTAAAAGCAGACTTTTTTCCTGGTAATTTAAATGCACAAGAAATTTCAATATTAGAACAATCTGTTGCTCAATTAATTAATTCAAAAGAAGGTCAAAAGTTAATTATGGAATTAGGCAGAGAAAAAGCCTTGTTGGATATGATGCCTAAACAGTTGATGGATGAATTTTTAAATACGGGTAAAATAACTTACAACGGAGAAGTAGTTTTTTCAGCAGACTTCACTAATCAGGGTACACTTAAAATAAATGATCAAGCTAGAGCACAAAGGGAAATAAATAAAATTATGGAACAAGAAATGATTGCAGGTCAAGGTAAGTTTACCGAAAGAATAAATAAACTAACAAACATAGATTCAACGTACACAATCGAAGAATTAGAAAATTTACCTGCTAGTAGAAAAATATTCAATTCACCAAATGGTGTGACTTATAGATTAGTAGATGAATATGGCAGTGGAGATGGAAACTTTGGAGTTATTGGTTATGCAAATGAAAATGGAGAATTTTTTCAACCCGATGGATCAGTATTCAGAGGTAATGATGGTGAAATATATAAATTTGCACCAAACAGTCCAGTATATGGTTTAAGACTTTATAAAGAAAATGATGTACAGGCAAATAACGGAAATGTAACAATGGAATTATTCGATCTTTATTCTTTTAGGAAATAGTATGTCTACAACAGATGAAAAAAAAATAAATGCGAATAATATTATACCAAAAATAACTATAGAGAATTTCGAGACAAAATCAGATAAATTAAATGAAGAAGTTGTCCCAAGTTCTGAGTCTTCATCAGTTGGAGGGTTTAATTTAGGTCCAACGGAACTTCCCAGAAATTTTGATGACGTAAATATTATATTTAACGTCAGCAGAGAAAAAGAAGAAGAAATTAGAAATAAAATTTTTAATGACATACAAGAGGGTAAAATTGAATTACCTCCTGGAGAAGATGCATTTACCTATGCAAGACAATTATCAGGTAAAGAAGTAAATGAATTACAAAAAAAGTTAAACGACGATAAAGTAAAATACATTTCAAATATTTCAGGATTAAATATTTTAAACGAGTCATTGCCTGCGGGTGAAAACATGGCTTTACATTTTTTGATTGGAAGAGATAGAGAATTTGTAAATAGAAAAAAAAGATTTTTAAAAGCTTTTCCTGATGGTGAATTTACAAAAGTAGCCATACCGATGGGCGGAGATACAGTTGAAGAGTTTGAAATTTTTAAATTACCAGGTGATAAAGATTACCGTATGTTTGATAGTATAGGCAATGATGCGTTTGCTAATGAAGCATTACAATTTGCAGGTTCAATATTAAATTTTCAAACGGCTGGTGATGTAATAGGTTCTCTTGCAGCTTATGCAGGCCCAGTATTACCACAAGCAAGAATTCCAATAGTAGGTATTCAACAAGGTTTTGGATTACTTAGATTTATTGCGAATCAACCATTGTTTAGAGTTGGTTTTGGTAACTTGTTTGGTCAAAACATAGATGATGCTATTGATTCATACTTTGGTTATGACAAAGAAGCGTATGCAGAAGAAGGAGAATTTCCTTTTCTAACAAACTTTCTCAAATTTAATAATTTACAAGAAGCAGCTTTAAGCGCTGGTGTTTTTAAAGCATTTGATTTTATTCCTGCTTATTTATCAGGTAATACAAACCTTGTAACGAAAGATCAATTTACAAAAGAAATAGCAAAGATTGCTCAACGATATAATTTAGAGCCCGCGATGACAGGTCAACTCATAGCAAGTCCTTTTTTCAGAAGAACATTTTTTCAATCTGCAGAATTTGATAAATTGCCTAAAGAAAAGTTTGCAGCTCAAATAAAATCTGCAACAGAATTACTAAAGAGAATGCAAGACGGTGATAAATTTTCATTAGAAATGTTATTACAAACACATAAAACTTTAGAACAAAATTTTGCTAATGCTGTGCAATCTGTACTAAGATCTAACATGTCACCCAAAGATGCGGCAGATCTTTTAAATGAAAATTTTGTAAAATGGAATGACATGGCTGTTGCAAAAAATGAAGAGCTTAGAAAAACAATTGCTGGTTTAGCTACAAAAGATGGTTCATTAAATGGGCAACACATATCTATATCAGGAATTCAAAATGGATTTAAAGACGTAAAAAGGTCAATACAAGCTATTAATAAAGGTGAGCCTATTGAGGTAGTAACTAAAGAAGGTGGAAAAACAATAAAGAAAAAAATAAAACCAAATGTAGTTATTGGTGGAGACAGCAAGGACGCACAACAATTATTGAAAATAATAAATGATTTTGAAAAACTACCTGGCGTTTTAAATTTTACAAGTCCACAAAAAGCAAGTCAACACATCAACACTTTGATGAAATTACAAAATGAATTATTTAATTTAAGATTTTCTCCAGATACTTATGTTGCAGCTGAAGCAAAAAAAATGCACAAACGAGTTAAAAATTTATTTAAAAATACAAAAGGTGATAATGAAGATTTTGCTTTTAACATGCAGGCAATCTACAGTCAGTTAGATGCTGATGAAAACGTTAGAGGAATAAATTTTGTTGTTGATGCAATTACAAATAAAAATGCAAACGTAAGAACAATTGTAAATGATTTCATATCACCAGGTAACTTTCAAATACACGCACTTAAAGAAGTATTAAATACAACAGGGCCAGGTGATAACGCTGCTTTTGATGTTGTAAAAGATTTATGGTTAAAAAAACTTTTATCTGATCCTGCAAATGCAGCAAAAAATCTAGCAAATTGGCAAGACGGTGATCCAACTGGTTTAGCACTGTTGTTGGAAGGCGTTGATTATAAGCAGATAGATGACATTGTAAAAATGGGTTTAAAACTTAACAACAGTGTTTTTAAAATTGCAAAAACAGAACAGGGAAACGTTCAGGAAGTAATAACAGAAGTAATTAGTAAAATAAAAGGTAAAGATTTTATAGGTAAAGAGACGGCTATAAGAGATATTATTGAACAATCAGGTGCAATTAAAAACGGAGTAATTGATTACAATCACCCATTCATGGTTTCTGCAAGATCAGGAATTTTACAAGATATTTTTGAAAAATCAATGAAGTTTCAAAGAGATCTTGATTCTATTAGAATGGATGAAATAGCAGAGAACAGAGCAAAAGATAAATTTTTTACAAATAGAATTTTAAAAGAGGAAACAGACGAGGCTGGTGATTTAATTCCTATACAGCCTGAGTTTGATATTACAAAATTAAATAAACTTGTAGCAGAATTAAAAGATGATGAATATTTAAGTCAATTTTTTAGTGCAAGTGATTTAGAAGCAATTAAAAATGTTGATAGATATTTTACAATAATTAATTCAGCAAATCCTAAAGTTGGATCAATACTACAGCAAGCAGAATTAAGTGCAGACTTTGTTAAAAATATGTTTGACGCACCAGGTTTAATTAATGTTGGTACAACTTTGATTAAATATGATCTTTTAGCAAGAATGTTATCACAACCTGTTACACAGGAAATACTTGCAAATGTTACAAAGGAACAGTTACGAAGTAATCCTGCAATGGTTATCAAAGCTCTTTTAACATCATTTACTAGAGAAATTTCTGATGACTTTGGTACATATGAAGAGGGAGTTCTTGAAAGTGTAGGAAAATATGATTTGATGTCTGACATAGAAGATGATGCTCCTGCGCCTGCTTTAGATGTAACTTTACCAACACTTGATTCGATAGGTAAAGGCACTGAATTACCAAAAGTTAATTCACAAATACCTATCGTAAACAATTCTACTTTATCTCAAGCAAATGTAATTAATCCAAATATTGTAGCAGCAGGTCAATCTGTATTTGGTTCAACTGATCCTGTCTTTGGTGGAATCATGACAACAAATGTAGGAAGGCAAAGGGTAGCGTAATGGCACTAGAATTTACAGAAAAAGATGATCCAAGAGGAGCTTATATTGCAGGTTCATCAGGTTCACAAACCTACACTCCAAGTTCTGGTGAAATTTCTCAAGCTGAAAAAGATGCTTTTACTGCAGGATTTCAATCAACACAACAAGGCGTACCTCAAGTTTTTCAAGATGAAGTACAACAATCAGGATCAAATCTTCAAGTAACAAAAAATCCGTTACGAGAGCAATTAGAAAATTTACAAAATCAAGATCAAGCAATTGACTTTATAAATACTTTAAATCAAGCAGACACGGGCGGCACCAGTGGAATGGGAATTTTACAACCAGATGTTTTAGGATATATAAAAGATCCGCTTGCAGCAATAGGTGCTTTTACAACTGACCCAACAGAAAATAGAAACGTTTACCAATTACTAATAAACAAAATGTTTCAAGGTAATCAGCCACAAATGTCTGGTGCAATGCCTTTAAGACTTGAAGACGTTCAAGGCTTAAATAGAATTGGTAGAACACTTTTTAGTGATCCTAATAAAACAAGTTTTTTTGGTGATGTAAAAGGGTTATTCACTAATAACAATCCTGCCGTAATAGATATACTGACAGATACAGTTGGAGGTGGTATTACGGAACTGCCTGAATTTGGTCAAGCAGGATTGGATTTTGCAAAAGAACAAGGGTTTAAAGACTACGGACAAATAATACAAAATTTAATAACAGGAGCAACACCTTTAAAATATGGTAAATTTCTTTTTGATAAAACTAAAGAAAAACTTGGAGGTACAGACGATAACGATGAAGATGAAATTAGTAAATTAATAGATAGTATTTCTGATGATGATGGATCTTTTGAAGTTGCTGAGTTAACAGATAAACAAAAAGATTTTATTAAAAAACAGTCATTTGCTATAAAAGAAGGTTTAAAAACACCTAGTTCAGTTTTTGAAACAATCAATAATCCTAACTTAGGAATTTTTAAAAAACCATTTTTTGGAATTGGTGGACAAGATCCTACAACAGTAGAAGAATTTAATGAATATTTAAAATCATTAGATCAAACAATGCCTACAATAATTACGTAAGGAGATAAACAATGGAAAAAGATTTTAATTTACGTAATTTAGTATGGTTTGCCATGATACTTGTATCTGCAGGTTCAGTATATGGTATGCTTACTCAACGTGTCACGGCCCTCGAATCAAAACAAATAATGATGGAAAATGCAATTTTAGAAACTATACCTGAAATTAAAGAAAGATTAATTAGGTTAGAAACTAAAATAGAAATTCTAATCAATGAACAAAAAACAGATTAAAGGCGTACTTAGCGAGCATCTAGTAATTTGTGATTTACTCAAGAAGGGGTTTTGGGTTTTCTCTCCACATCATAGACAATGCCCTGTAGATTTAATAGCCATATCAGAAAAAGGTACGATAAAATTATTTGACGTAAAAACAAAATCAATACGACAATCTGGTAAACAAAAAAACGATTACATAAGAAGAACACTGTCTTTATTTCAAAAAAAATTAAAAGTACAATTAGTGTATGTGGATGATAAGGGTAAAATAGTTTATGCTTAAATCAACCACTCTTTAAAATCTTCACCTAATACTTTTGTTGCAATATTAATTTTATTACGAAGTGATTTAATTATTTTTTCATCAACCGTTTTTTCTGCAATAAAATCTATATAAGTAACTTTTTCTTTTTGTCCTATGCGGTGTGCTCTATCTTCCGATTGCATTCTAATTTCTAAGTCATAAGAGTTGCTATAATACACAACAGTGTGACTAGAAGTAAGAGTGAGCCCGAAGCCGCCTGTTCTCGGATTTCCAACAAAAAAGCGTAAAGAAGATTTCGGATCTTGAAAGGAAGTAACAATATCTTGGCGAACATCAGCATCAGTGTCCCCATAAAAAGACCGAACACTGTCAGGTCCGTATTTTTTTGAAAGTGCTTTTTCAATTTGTTGTATATCATAGCGGTAAACCGCCCATATAATGACTTTTCCATTTGTTTCCTCCAATACGTTTAAAAGTTCATTTAGTCTATTACTCTTTAGCTCTAATAATTTTCCTTCATCTGTTTTAATATGACCACAGGTAATTTGATGTAATTTAATCATTTGTGTTAACACACCTGCCGCTGTCACGGTTTCGTTTTCTAAAATAGAAAGTGCAAAATTTTTCATCTCAACATACGCTTTTTTCTGTTCAGGTGTCATTTCAATATATCTTTTTGTATAAATTTTTTCAGGTAAATCTAAACAATCAGATTTTAAAACTCGGTAAGAAAATTGATTTAATTTATGTTCTAACTCATCTAACCTTTGATAATCCACAATTTGTTTGAAACTATGGGTGGCTACACTTCTACTCACCATTATAGCATATCTATTTTTAAAAGTGTAATAAGAAGCAAAACCTAATAATTCAGGATCTAAAAAATAACATTGTGTGTATAAGTCTAAAGGACTTTTAGTGACAGGAGAGCCTGTTAAAATACGTCTATACTTTGCAAGCGTTCTCATTTTACATACTGTCTTTGTTCTTTTGGCTGTAGGTGTTTTTATTGTTGTTGATTCATCAATTGCCATTAAACATTGTGTTGCAGTTAAAAATCTTTTTGCAATTTCTGTCCCTCTTGATGTGCTAAAAGCGTCAATATTAATTAAAAAAATTTTTAAATTATCATTATTTTTTATAAACTTAGCATATTCTTTTAAAAAAGAAGTTGAACTTGGGTTCCAAACTAAAATAGAATAATCCACATGTTCTGGCATATGTGTGGGTATTTCTTGCCTTTCCCAGTTTCTATACACACCTTTTGGTGCAACAATAAGAGCACTATTTATTTTTCCTCTATCAAATAACATTGCAATATTATCAATGAGAACCTTAGATTTTCCTGTACCCATCTCCATAAAAAGAGCAAAATTTTCTTTTTTATGTGCTGCACCTAGAGCTTGTAATTGATGCTCGTAGGGCATTGTTTTAAATTTATAATCCATATCTTCCCTATTATTATTTCTAATTTGAGATATAATGCTTGATTTAAATGAATACAAGTATTATTTAGCGAGGTAGAAAGATGACAGTTTATGTTGTGCAAGAAGTTACTGGTAGAAATATTATTAGTGCTGAACAATATGGTAAGCTTGAATTATTATTACCATCAGGGATGCAATTAGTTTTAAGTTCTCAACCAACAGTAAACAAACTTAAACGTAAGCTGAAAGATTTCGGTGATGACGATTACTTATTATTAATGGGTGATCCAGTCGCGATGGGCATTGCATGCGCTATTGCATCTGAAATGAATCGTGGTAGAATACAATGCTTAAAATGGGATAGAATGGAGAAGCGTTATTATCCTGTTAAATTTAATCTATTTGAGAAAGGAGAAATAGATGATTGACTTTGAAAAAGATGTAAACATCGATGTTAAAGATGATGCATTAAAAGACGTAAGTGAATTATCACAAAAGCTTGTTGATTTAGAAGACGAGGCGAGTGTGTTAGAAAAAGCATTAAAAAAAGTAAAAGAAGATGCTAGAAAAATTAGTGAAGAAGTTATTCCAGAAAAAATGAATGAGATGAATTTAACAAGCATCTCGTTAAAAGATGGTTCTAAATTAGAAGTGGTACCTGCAATTTATGCATCGATACCTGCTAAATATAAAGAGGATGCCTTTCAATGGCTCAGGGACCACGGACATGGTGATTTAATTAAAAATCAATTATCTGCATCATTTGGTCGTGGTGAGGATGATAAGGCAGAAGATTTTAAACATAAGGTTTCCGAACTGGGATTACCAGTTCAGCAAAAGGTTTGGGTCGAACCTATGACCCTAAAAGCATTTGCCCGTGAGCGTATTGCCAATGGCGATGAATTGCCCATGGACAAATTTGGCGTCTTTGTTGGTTCAAAGACTAAATTAACGAAAAAGTAAGAGGTAAAAATGGAAAAAGCCGTAACTAAAAAGAAGACCGCGCAAGTCATTCCTTTCAACGACATGTTTGAAACTGATGCTCAAAGTGGCTTTGAGGGGATGACAGAACAAGATCAAGCAACACCTCGGTTGAAAGTGTTGCAACCCTTGTCTGAAGAACTTGAAGACTTAGATGGTGCTAAACCTGGTGACATTTATAACAATGTGACAAATGAATGGTACAAAGGTAAAGATGGCATTACAGTCATTCCGTGTGCATATGCACGTCAATATGTAGAATGGAAAGATCGAGGAAAAGATAGCACGGGCGCTCCTGTCAACATTTATGATGCAGGCAGTGATATTTTAACAAAAACAACCAGAGATCAAATGAATAAAGATCGTTTGGAAAATGGAAACTACGTGGAAACATGTGCCAATCATTTTGTTTTACTCATAAAAGATAATGTGGGGGAACCAGCAGTTATTACGATGAAAGCTACACAGCTTAAAAAAAGTCGTAAGTGGAACACAATGATGAAGACCACTAAAATAATTGGTAAGAATGGTCCATTCACTCCACCAATGTTTTCAAAATTCTATAACCTTAAAACAGTTAAAGAAGAAAACGATCAAGGATTTTGGTTTGGTTGGGATATTACCGCAGGTGATTTTCTTTCTGAAAAAGACTCGGGCCTTTACAATACGGCAAAAGGTCTTTCTCAAGACGTTAATACTGGTAAAGCCAAAGTCAAACACGAAAGTGAAGAGACTGATAAAACGGATTCGCCGTATTAAACTTTTTCATAAAGGGCGGCTTGACCGCCCTTTTTTAATATTATGAGCATCAGATGGAGAAATTTAAAAATATATTTAGAGGACAAGAGAGGGCACACGGTTGCTATAAAAGAGAAGGAAGTATTAACGATAAAGGTAAACTAGAGGGTAAATCTATTATTGTTAGGAAACCTCCTACAGATGAATTGTGGGAACAACATTTATCTGGAGAAAGAAGTTTAGGTATTATTCCAATTACGGATGATAACACATGTCAATGGGGGTGTATTGATATTGATCAATATCCCTTAGATCATAAAAAAATAGTTAGTAAGATTAGAGCTGAAGATTTTCCGCTTATTGTATGTCGTTCAAAAAGTGGTGGCGCACATATTTTTTGTTTTACAAAAAGTTTTGTATCTGCAAAAGTCATGCGTCAAAAACTTGAACAGATTGCAGGAGAGTTAGGTTATGCAGGTTGTGAAATATTTCCAAAGCAAGAACGAATTGAAAAAGAACGTGGTGATGTTGGTAACTTTCTTAACCTTCCTTATTTTGGTGGCACTGACAACAATAGGTATGCTTTTCTGGATGATGGTTCTGCAGCTACTCTCGAAGAGTTTTATAATCTTGTTGAAAACTTTAGAATATCTGAAGAAGATTTTTTAAAAATAAAATTAAAGAAGAAAAAGAATTTTAAAGAAATGTCAGATGGTCCTCCATGTTTAGAAACTTTTATGTCTACTAAAATTCAAGAGGGCGGTAGAGATGTAATACTTTTTCATTATGGTGTTTACGCAAAAAAGAAATGGCCAAAAGAATGGCAAGATAAAATTTCAGAGTTTAATCAACAATACATGGTAAAACCATTATCCATGAATGAAGTTATTAAAACAATTAAACAGCATGAAGATAAAGATTATAATTACACATGTAAGATTGAACCGATGTGTTCNCATTGTAATAGCACTGTGTGTCAATCAAGAAAGTTTGGTATTGGTGATGATTTTGAAAGCAAGTTTGACGATCTAACAAAATATCAATCAGATGAATCTCAATGGTTTATCACGGTTGATGGTAAACGTTTAAGTTTATCTAACAATGAATTGTATGATCAAAATCTTTTTCGTAAGGCATGCATGGGTAGAATAAATATTTTACCAAATGCTTTGAATCCAAGAGATTGGACAGCGAGATTACAGGCATTATTGGCTAATGTAAAAATAATACAAATGCCAATTGAAGTAACCGCGGCAGGTAGATTTGCTGAGTTACTTGAAGAATTTATCACGGACCAAGGTGATGCTCAAGATTGGGAAGGTTTACGATTAGGACAAGCTCTTCACAAGAATGACAAAATTTATTTTCGTCTTGAAGCGCTTGTTGAATTTTTAACAAAGAAACAATTTAAAGCATTTAATCAAACACAGATTCATTCTAGTATACGCGGACTTGATGGTGACAGTGAAACTACAAGAATAAGTGGAAAGGTTCGCCGAGTATGGTATGTACCTAAATCGTTTGCTCTTAAAGATAAAGAGCAACATCAACATGAAACACCAGATATGGTAGAGGAGGCTCCTTTTTAATGTCAGTTAATTTAATTTATGGTCCTCCTGGCACAGGTAAAACAACTTATCTCATTGAGCAAGTGGTAGCAAAAGAATTACCGTATACTTCTCCTGATCGCATAGGGTATCTTGCCTTTACACAAAAAGCTGCAAGAGAAGCATTGAACAGAGCTCTTGCTTTCTTTCCTGATCAAAATGAAAATGCATTTAAATATTTTAGAACGTTGCATAGTTTAGCTTTTATGGCGTTAGGTTTAGCAGAATCAGATGTCATGAATGATGAAGACTATCGATACTTGTCACAGCAATTACAAGTCAAGTTATCTAATCCTAACTCTGAGGTTCTTGGATCGTATGGTGTTTCCTCACCAAATGATATTTTTATGCGTGTTATTGATATGGCAAAAATAAATGGTAACACATTATACGCACAGTTTCAGCACAGTGGACACATGCAAGGTGGGTGGCCCAAATTAAAATTAATCGCTAATACTTTACACGACTACAAGTTTGGTCGCGGCGGTAAATATAAATATGATTTTACAGACATGATTGTTGAATTTTTAAAAGAGGATATTGCACCACGGCTCGATGTTCTTATCATTGATGAAGCTCAAGATCTCTCTTACATTCAATGGCAAATGGTAGACAAGCTCGCTGAAAAAGCCAAAAGAGTTTACATTGCAGGGGATGATGATCAAGCAATTTTTCATTGGGCAGGCGCTCGTAGTGAGTATTTATTAAACAGAGAAGGTCATCGAATTATATTAGATAAGTCATATAGACTACCCATAAAAATACAGGAACGTGCGGTTAATTTAATTAATCGTGTCAAAAATAGGGTGCAAAAGATATGGAGTCCAAAGGATGAAGAAGGCACAATTGTGCACTTACCAAGGCGAAATTATGAACATTTAAAAACAGGAAACTGGTTAGTTCTTGGCAGGACAAATTATTTTCTAGACCAGGTAGAAGATGATTTACGCGTGCTTGGTTATTATTATCACCGCGCTGATAAAAGTTCTATTGGTAAACGATTAATGAATGCAATCACTGCATGGCGTGAGCTACAGCAAGGTGGCTTCATTGATTATGAACAATTAAAAGATTTATATTATTACATGAATAGTAATGTTGGCGTAGAACGTGGCTATAAAAATTTAACAGGGGTTGATCCTGAATCTACTTTTATCTACGATCAATTAAAAGAACATAANGGATTACANGTGCCAAAAGATTANTCGTGGCATGAAGCATTAGANAAGGTTCCTGAATATAAAAAAGCGTATGTCTCTACTGTTATTCGTAATGAAGGTAGCTTTAATCCTGAACCACGGATCACGCTCTCCACCGTACATGGTAGTAAAGGAGGTGAAGCAGATAACGTAATGGTATTATCCGATTTATCACGTAAAGCTGATGAATCGTATTGGCGACAGAAAGATGATGAGAGAAGAGTTTTTTATGTTGCATTAACCAGAGCAAAACAAAATTTATATTTGGTTCGCTCGCGTAGTAATAGAGAATTTAGAGAGGTGTTTGCATGAAAAAATCATCAGACTATATTAAAAAAGCAATTGAATTAGTTGAAGGTCAACGACAAGAAGACTACGGCGATAAAACATTAAATCATCAAAACATTGCAAGATTATGGACCGCGTTTCTTGATGTAGATATATCGCCTCATGATGTTGCTATCTGTATGTTGTTGGTTAAAGTTGCACGGCTCAAGAACATGCATACGGATGATTGTTATGTTGATATAGCAGGATACGCAGGCATTGCAGGAGAAATAAGTAAGAAGGAGACATCATGACACAAATACCTTTATTTCAGCCGCCAAGTGAATGGATACCACCTGAAACAATACCAGACTTATCAGAAGCAAAAGAAATTTGTATTGATTTAGAAACAAACGATGTTGGATTAAATTCTAGCATTGGTCCAGGTTGGCCCATGAAAAAAGGTTTTGTTGCAGGCGTAGCCATAGCAGTTGACGGGTGGACAGGATATTTTCCTTTACGTCATGAGGGTGGTGGTAACTTTGATGAAAAAATTTTTATTGGACAATTAAAAAAGATTTTAGAATTACCATGCGATAAAGTTTTTCATAATGCGATGTACGATGTGGGATGGCTACATTCTATAGGTTTAAAAGTACATGGTCGTATCATTGATACCATGATTGCCGCGCCGCTTGTTGATGAAAACAGATTTCGATACGCTTTAAATGAGTCNGTGGCAGNCACTATCTCGGTGAAACAAAAAGTGAAGCATTATTATACGAAGCAGCGAAGAGTTGGGGCGTGGACGCAAAAGGTGAAATGTGGAAACTACCTTGCATGTATGTTGGTCCTTACGCGGAGCAAGATACCGTACTCACGTTAAAGCTGTGGCACTTCTTTAAAACAGAATTACTCAAGCAAGATTTATTATCTATTTTTGATTTGGAAACAAAGCTTTTTCCCATTCTATTTGAAATGAAAAAGAAAGGCGTTAGGATAGACCTTGATGAAGCAGAGCGTACGAAAAATGATTTCGCTAAACGCGAAAAGAAAATACTGGATACTATCCGCAAAGATACAGGTGTTGCTGTGGACATATGGACTCCGACATCAGTGGCAAAAGCTTTCGATGCAGAAAATATTACATATGATCGCACACCTAAATCGGGTCAGCCTAAGTTTGATAAAAATTTTCTTAACTCGCATCCTAGTCAATTGGCTAAGAATATTGTTGAAGCGCGCGAGATTAATAAAGCACGAACCACGTTCATCGATACAATTCTCAAGCATACGCACCGAGGCAGGATTCACGCAGAGATCCACCAAATGCGTTCGGATCAAGGAGGAACGGTAACAGGTAGGTTCTCGTATAGTAATCCTAATTTACAGCAAATACCTGCGCGTAATAATGTTATTGGTCCGCGTATCAGACGATTATTTATTCCTGAAGAAGGTTGCAAGTGGGGAACATTTGATTACTCGCAACAAGAACCACGGATCACGGTTCACTTTGCACGATTAACCAATGGAGGTTTACCTGGCTCTCATACCGTCATAGAAGCGTATGAGAACGAAGATGCAGACTTCCACCAAGTTGTAGCCGATATGGCAGGAATCGATCGTAAGACCGCTAAAACAATTAATCTAGGGATGATGTATGGTATGGGCAAAGGTAAACTTGGTTCTGAATTAGGTTTAGATGAAGAAGATACAGCAGACCTTTGGAAACAATATCATAAACGTGTTCCTTTTGTAAAAGAGTTAGCGGACAAAGTATCAAGCCGCGCGCAAGAGGTTGGTTATATACGAACCTTACTTGGTCGCAAATGTCGTTTTGATTTATGGGAGCCAAACTTATTTGGTATCAACAAACCTTTACCACGCGATGAAGCAGAAAGAGAACATGGCAAAAACATTCGCCGTGCCTTTACTTACAAAGCACTTAACAAATTAATACAAGGAAGTGCCGCCGATCAAACAAAGCAAGCGATGATAGATTTGCACGAGGAAGGTTTTCTTCCTCATATCCAGGTTCATGATGAATTGAATCTCTCTGTTGAAAATCCCGAACAATATTCGGTCATTAAAAAGATAATGGAAAATTGTGTTGAACTCAAGGTCAAATGTAAGGTAGATGTAGAGGTAGGAAATAGTTGGGGTGAAATAAAAGAGGTCAATGATTAAAATATGGTTATTACTGTCAATCATACATCTTCCAGGCATGCCTACGGTAAAACATCAAGCTGAATTATTTTTTGATGAGGAGCGCTGTGAACAAAGGCGTGTTGTTGTAGAGAATAAAATTAATGATACCGCAATACAAAAGGGTATAAATCCTGTATTTGTGCAGACCTGGTGCTTAGAATCTTCCATGTTTATGTGGAAAGGTAGTTGACTTATAATATATTATCCCATATATAATACCCATGAATATAGAAAAATATAAAAGTGTTGCTATACACAAGGACACGTATGATAAGATACGCGTCATAGCAAAAGAAGACTACATGACTATTAACAATTTCATAAGGAAACTTGTTGATAAGGAACATGTAAAATTTAAAGAAAGAAAGAAAGAAGGGAACGGATCGGCGGATTAGTTGAAATTACCTGAAAGCCCCATCAAAAAAATTTACGAATGTCGTAAATGTAAACGGGTATCAGTAAAATTTTTTAATCCAAAGTACGATACATCTTATAGTAAAGAGGAGTGGGAGCATATTATTCAACAAGGTAGTAAGGCTCTTGATACTTTATTAGAGATGTATGACCCCAAATTTTTTTCTTAGAAAGGAAAAAATGAAAAATTTTAAATTACGTTTGTTATATGTATTTTTCAAAATTTGTCTTTTTTTTAAATTAAAATCAACAATAACTTTGAGTATTATGTTAAAATATGCTCCTTTAGATTTAATAGAAAGCTTTATGCAAAGAGTTTTTATAAAAGATAAAGAGACTTATGATATTTTACATAATTATTTAAGATACATAGGAAGGAGGTAATATGTTTCATTTATGGCACTTAACGGCTATTCTTGGCGTGTTTGTTGCTGGTTTTTTTATGGGCCGATTATCCATGAAAATTTGGTATGAAACTCAGAAAGAAGAATGGGAAAACAGAATAGCAGCTGAACGACTAGCAAAAGAAAAAGAAGGTATGGAGTGGGCAGCACGTCGCCATTAACTTATGATACGTATCGTTTTTATGATATGTGTAACCGTGGTTCTTGTTACATGGATCACGGTTCATTACTCGCCTTTCCACACCTATGTTAGAGGATGTGTTGACGGGATGCATGATTACGATTATTGTGTTTGGTTGTATTACGAGATAACGAAAGATGAATCTTGGTTACGCAAAATTTTGATAGCGTTATCAGAATAGGAGGAGAAAGTATGCGATTAAAAGATAGAAAGGGATTATTTTTTTCGTGCGTTAAATGTAAACAAAAATATTTGGAAGAAAATATGGTTATCCCTAAAGGTACCTGGAATCAGGGTTCACCTTTATATTGCATACGTTGTTATAATCTTAGGGGGAAGAATGAGAAAGAAGAATTGCGAGAAGAAGTTAATACGAAGCTTGAAAGACTTATCAAAGAAAGCGTTGCGCGAACCACGGACCATAAGGGAATTAGCCTTACGCAAGAAATGGGAAAGATTGAAAGCTATTTTAAAAAAAAGATATGATTATATGTCATAATTGCAAAGGAAATGGATATGTCAAAATTAAATTTGAAGCAGAAGAATCAATTATGCAGTGTGAGATTTGTGACTCACAAGGGACACTCGATAAAAGTAAGCACTACCACCAAACCTGGAGTGACGGGGTTTCGGATGAANNAACATCATTTTACTANGGACCACCCCTTGANCCAGAATCATTCAAAAACTACAAAATTTATAAAGAGTGAACCAGTTATACAGTTTAAAGGCGAACCGCCTTTTTAGAGTTGAGATAGAGGGTACAATCGAAGGTATGAAAAGTATCTTGTTTATTCGTAAGATGAAAACGTAGATGGTTCGGGGCCTCAATTCTCATATTTAACATTCCCCGTTAAATCATTATCTTTTCAATTTACTCCGCAATAAAGCCGTGATCCCCTTTCCTCCTAGAAAAAAATCACGGCTTTTTAAAAAGTATAGATTGTTTTTGCCCCCCTTTGTTTTAAAATATCAATTACCCCCCTGTTACAGCTGTGACAACGTTACATTGTTCTAAATTATTGAATTATAAAACTTTTTATGAAACATCTTTGTAACAACAAGTATTTCTATATGTGACACTATTGGGATATTTTAAACCGTATTAAGTATTTATAAATTAGTTAGGGTAAAAATAAACTATACCTTTTGAAAAAACCATTATATTATAGTAATTATGCCAAAAAATAGAGGTGGGTTAAGTCCCAGACAACAAGCATTTGTTGAAATCTTTTGTAAAGAAAATGGGAGATTAACTCCAACAGAGTGTGCAAGACAAGCAGGATACAAAGAACATAGTGCGACCGCAGCTGCATCAAATTTGAGAAATCCTAAATATTATCCAAAAGTAGTTGAAGCAATCGAAAATTTACAAAGAGAATATGCAGAGGCTACAAAAATTGATGTTGTAAAGCATTCCAGGGAATTAGCCAGGTTGAGAGATAAAGCTGTAGAAAATGGACAGTTAGGGCCTGCTGTTGTTGCAGAATTTAGAAGAGGTCAATTAGGTGGTTTTTATGTTGATCGTAAAGAAGTTGTGACCGCATCCCTAGATAACATGACTAGAAAAGAATTAGAGTCGAAGTTAAAAGAGATACGGGATAATAATATTGTCAATGCAGAGTACGAAGTTATAGAAGAAGTAAAATAGTCATTATTAAAAAATATATAACTATCTTCCATCCTAATACTACTAAAAACATTAAGGTGCCTCCTTCATTAATTCTTGAAGTTTATGATACCACATTAATCTAAATTCAAAGTCCTCACTATTTAATAGAGCTTTCTTTAAATTATCAACTCTATTCCAAAATAAACTTTCAGTCATTGGAAGTGATCGATACTCACCTTCTTTGTAAATTATTATTTTATTCATGGTGTATATATTACCTCCTCATCAGTTAATTCTCTCATCTTAACTTTGTATGATTTTAAAAAATCTTTTAATGTCATATTAGAATTTTTTAAATGTGCTATGTGTAAATTTTTGTCATAACTGTAGATAACAAAAGCTCTCTCATAACAGTTTTCTAAAAATTTTTCTCTTTCTTCATTTGTCATCTTTCCCCCTGTTCTTCACCCCAAATATTCTTATTTGTATAATCAAATAATGATAATTTTAATGGATAATTTTTAATGAAGGGGTTCAAATTATTTATATCAAAACCCCATTCCTCATAATCAATAACAGATTCTTGAATTGAAAATATTAACTTATTAAATTCATGTATTTTATTTAATATTTCTAGTTCTTTTTGCTATTNCTGCTATTTCTCTTTCTTTTTTTAAAACAAAATCATTTTTTTCCACTTTAATCATGATAATTTTCTCCTTCCATACCTTTACCAGTTGGATCATTAAGAAATTTATAATCATCCCCATAACACCTGTCTTTTTCTTTTAAAAATATTTTTTCACTTTTAGATATTCTTTTAAAATAATTTAAATGATCTTTTATTTCATCTTCAAATTCTTTTTTCTTTTCAAGCATATCTTCGTATGAATCACTTTCATAAAAGTAATCCATTTTAATTTCTATGTCATAACAATTACTCATCATTAACCTCTAAATCTGCATCTATTTCTTGACAGGCGTTATCTATGCACGCCTGCTCATCCCACATATCCCAAGTATCTTTATAAATACTTTTTCCTTTTGGATTAAAAACCTCATAACCATGACTCCCTTTTATATTATCAACGTTAGGACAATTACTACTGAAAGCAAATTCATATGATACATTAGGTTCTTGTTCCCATATTTTTATTTCATAGTTTTTATACATTTCTTTTTTCATGTTATTCCTTTCTAATTTCAGAAAGTATCAGTCTTGCTGTGGACACGGCATTAAATGTAGTTTCCTACTTGCCCAGTATTATTCAGCTTTCTTCCTGTATTTCTCTCCCTTCAACTGACACTTTCTAATGTAGTGAGTCAGGGCTTCTGCCTTCTACGTTTCCTCTGAAACACTTGCGCAAGGTTCTGGAAGCCCTAAGGTTCTCCTTCACTCCTGACTCTTTGTTAGTAATCGCTTGTATAGTTATATCTAACCCCATCATTAAATTACTAACAATATCCCATATAATACTATAATTATAAAAATCAATACTTGAATTATAATTTATTATAGCTATATGGGATTCAAGGGTTATATCTTTTTATCCTTGTATATAGCCCTTTAGAAAGGATAGTTATGTTAAAATTAGTAAATAGCTCAACAAATAGAAAAACTGGCAATATTGCTACGACTTACAGATCAGGCGCTACAATGTATGGTTCTTGTCCTAAAAGTTGTGCATTAAATCCAAATACAAAAGAATCGGCAAAAGGCATTGATAAAAAATATTTGGCTGCTCTTTTAAATGCGGTTGTTAAAAATGGTTTATCATGGACTTATAGCCATTTTGATTTTAAAAAATTACCAAGAAATAAAAAAAATAAAACTGTGATAAATTATAGTGCTGATACACTCATTCAAGCATTAAATAGTTTTAATGATAAAAGGGATACAGTTTATACAGCACCTGAAACTATGACCGATAAAGTTGATAATATACAAGGTGTTAGATTTGTGCGTTGCCCTGCTGAATATAATGAAAAAATAAAGTGCCAAAATTGTGGTTCAGGTAAGCCATTATGTGCAAGAATGAATAGAGATTATATTATTAAATTTGTTGCGCATGGTTCTCAAAAAACAAAAGTCGGTAAAAAAGAAAAAGGCGGTTGTTATGCAGGACAAGGGTTTACTAGATTTGCTTGGCAAGATACAGCAAAAAGAAAACAAGATAGATCAGACCATGAAAAATTAACAGCGTGGGTAAAGACGTTGCCTTATGGTACTTTTATTAGACATCATGTTGCAGGAGATATAGGAAAATGAAAAATTATTATTTAAGCCAAGATTATTTCGGTAAAACTCATAGAGTAAGTTTAGATCCTTATCATTTATTTTTAACTAAAGTTAGAAATCAATTAGCTTGTTTAGACGAATTTGAAATAAGAAAAAGAATTGCTCCAAATAAAGTAAATAAATACACTTTGTATCTTGGTACAGCTTTTAAATATAATAAGACTAATTGTAATGTTGAAAAAATAACAAAAAATATGCTTGACAAATTTATATCTTAGTTTTATGGGATATTATGTTATTTAATAATTAAATAACGTAAACCAAAAGGGGTTAGTGGCAAAGTAGGGCAATTCCCACGCCTAGCCCCTTTTATAAACCAAAAGGGGTAGTTCTGAATCCGATTCGAAGTATCTTGATCGCTACCCCTTTTATAAGAAAGGATAAAATACTATGGCACAATTAAAAGTTTATCAAATTGACCATTACAGACAAAAAATCAGAGATTTAATAAATCCATTAAGAAGAATAATAGATTTAAAATTATCTCAAAAGAAAGATATTGTTAAACAACAAATCTCAAAAAAACTTAATCAAACATTAAAAATTGATAAGTGGAAAAGAACCATTGAAAGTTATGAAAATCAATTTTTGAAACTTGAGCAAGATTTTCAAAAGGCAAAAAGAAAGTTAAAAGAGCAACAGCTTTCAGAGAGTAAAAAGTTTTGCAAAATCTTATTAAGAAATGGTGCAAGTAGATATGATGTTCCTAGAGCAGATGATGATAAGGTTATTTCTCAAAGCCAAATTAACGATTGTTTTGAAAGCATAGTTGACCAAATAACAGAAGATAAATGTAAAACTATGCAGGAATTTAAAGAAATAAATAAATTAGACCATGTGCAAAGTTGTATGAATGATGTACTTTACGAAGAAGGTTCTAGTGAAGGAATGAATACAAGACTAGACGAAATAATGAAAGGTAGTTTCGGAATTCCATTCAGAAGAGAGCAAGCTCTTCAATTAACTAAACAATAATTTTATTTTTATTTTGACTATCCCATTAATATGGGGTAGTCTTTCACGTGAAATAGAAAGGATAAACAAAAATGAAAATTAAAAATGTCCTGTCACTAGAAAAGAATTTAAATATGACATTAATTTGCAGTTATTGTAAAATTGAAAAACCTCATACAGCTTTTGGAAAATCAACTCATGGAAGATTGCATAAAAATAACATCAGATACAAATATATTTGTCGTGGCTGTGATTATAAAATTATTAAAAAAAGACATATAGAGCAACCCCACATTAGACTTTTTCATTTAGCAAAAAGAAGAGCAAGTGATAAAAATATTGAATTCTTACTTACTAAAGATTTAATTAAATTAAAGTTTCCAAAAGATAATAAATGTCCTGTCACTAGAAAAGAATTTAAATATGACATTAAAGACAAAAACCAAAACCCAACAATTGATAGAATAGATAATTCAAAAGGTTATACTCCTGAAAATATTGTTATTGTTTCCTATATTGTTAATAAAATTAAAAATGATTTGCAGGATTTCACTATTTTTAAGCAAATAATTGACTTTTATACTAATAAAAACCTTTCAATTGTATAACTTTTCATATAAAATCCCATATAAATAGAAAGGATAAATATGAAAATGAATATTAATACTAAAGACGCAAGACTTTTAATCGAGGTTATTAATAAAGAATTAGATATTACTAGATTAAAAATTGAAAATACTAATGACCTTTTAGAAAAAAGTTATTTAGTAAATTTACAATCTTTAAGAAATGATTTTGAAAATCATTTTTTTGACGAAACAATTAACAGAGAGGATAAACAAAAATGAAAATTAAAATTGAATTAAATAAAAATAGTTCTTTTAATAGTGAAAATCATTTTTTTGAATGTTTAAAAGATTTGTTAGAAGAGTGGAATAATGAAAACTTGGGGCTTGGTTGTAAAGAAATGGACGAGCAGGACGCTGGTTTTAATTCTGATAGATTTCTTGAATTAAAAACATTTTTAGAGGGGGTAAAATAAAATGAATTTAAATTTTAGTACAAAAGAAAAATGTTTGTTAAGGGATTTAATAAACATTGAAATTAATAATTGCTCTAATGATTTTAATTTAAATAGCTACGTTGAGAAATTAAAAAAACTTAAATTTAAAATACAATTAGACGCTCAACAATTGAAAAAAGCCATTAAATTATATGGTAATGATATTGAAGAGATAAATTTTAAACCAGTTATTAAAATTAAGGACATTTACAAACCTGAAAGAATATTAGAGCAGGAATTAAAAGAAATAAGAAAGGATAAATAAAAAAGCTAGAAAAAAATAATTAATGAGTGAAAGCAAATTTTATCAACAATTAAAAAAATCCCTGCCACAAGTTTATTTTGAAAGAATAGAAAATAGAATAGGGCAGGGAACCCCCGACATAACAGCAATTTATAATAAAAAGGAAATTTGGATAGAATTAAAATTTATAAAACTAAATAAGATTAATCTTAGTACCTTTCAAATTTCATGGCATTTAAAAAGATTTTCTCTAGGTATTCGCACTTTTATCTTAGTAAAGAGGGGGCGGGACTCTCTTATAAAAGCATATGAAGGCAAAAAAGCGCTAGAATTAGCCAAAAACGGCTTTTCTGTGCCTTGTTTCGTGGTTCGTGAACCAAGAACCGATATAAAAACACTCCTTAAAATGTTTGAAAATTAAGCATTTATGGGATAAATTGGGCTATTAATTAATTAGAAAGGATAAAATAAAATGGGTTCAAAATTTAAAATGTTTGAAACTGTTAAAAGAAAAGATAATCCAAATCAAAAAGGTAAAATTTATAAAATTAATTTTGATAATCAATCTTCAAAAATTGATTTAGTAAAAAATTACCTTGTTGTTTGGCAACCATTAACCGAGAGTGACTTTGCTGATTATGGTTATGTTAATGAAATTTGCAAAGAGCATGAATTAGAAAGGATAAAATAAAATGACCGAACTTGAAAAGGTGCAAGCAGAAAAAGAGCAAGCATTAATATTATTAACGCAAGTTGTTGAAACTTACACTTTGCACGATAAAGGGAAAATTCAAGGCGCATATGTTTATAGTCGTGAATTATTAGAAGAAAGAATAAATAAATTTTTTGAAAGGTTAGGTATTAAATGAGTCGTTCATATTCAATCTGGAATGAGGTTCAGGCGTGTATTTATAAAGGTTCGAAAAGTTGGGGTGCAAAAAATACTTGCGACGTCAATGTAAGTGTTGGTTCTAGTTCTAAGTATTCCAATCACTTTGTAAACTACACCACCACANAAAGAGAAATTAAAAAGAACCTTTTTGAGTTTAGACATTATGTTGATAAAAAACTTATTAAAAGGGCTTTGTTTGATAATCTTACTAAATCATTTAATTTCTTGGAGCTTGAACCAAGTACCGAGAACCACGAACCAAACCCAAAACAACTAGAATTATTTTAGAAAGGAGAAATAAAAATATGAAAAAGAAAACTAAAACTCAAACAAGAACAATTAAACTTGGTTCTAATTATTTAAGATTTTTGCAGGCGGTCGATAGATATAGGCATTTACCTTATGACCAATATAAAAAGAAAATAGCGCAAGAGCTAGGATACATAAAGAAATAAATAATTAATCTAGGGCCATGAACCGTGGCCCTAGGTACTTACAACCAAACCAAAAAACAAAAACCCCTTTACATTTACCCCCGCCCCCCTAAACCAGGGCCCACAAAAATAATTTACACTACGCCCCCTGTTTGATACATACAACACTATGGAAAACAAAACGGAGGTCCAACTCCAAACAGAATTATTGGAAGAGCAGTTAAGAAAGTTAAATCTGGCAGAAAAAAGGTTTATCCCTTTTGTTAAACACGTTTGGCCAGAATTTATTGAGGGTGATCATCATCGCAAGATAGCAAAGAAGTTTGAAGATATTGCCAATGGAAAGATTAAGCGATTGATCGTTAACATGCCACCCCGACACACTAAATCAGAATTTGCTTCCTATTTGTTTCCTGCGTGGATGGTAGGAAAAAATCCAAAATTAAAAGTAATACAAACAACACACACAGGTGAACTAGCAGTAAGGTTTGGTCGTAAGATGAAGAATCTTGTTGATCAAGAAAGTTTTAGACAAGTCTTTGAAGATTGTCGTATTGCAGCAGATTCCAAAGCTGCTGGTAGATGGGAAACAAATAAAGGCGGAGAATATTATGCAGCAGGTATCGGCGGTGCCATCACAGGGCGTGGTGCAGACTTACTCATTATCGATGATCCACATTCCGAGCAAGATGCATTAAGTGACACGGCTATGGATTCCGCTTACGAGTGGTATACCTCTGGTCCTCGTCAACGTCTACAACCAGGTGGTGCAATCGTCATTGTTATGACACGTTGGTCCACGAAAGATTTGACGGGCAAATTGTTAAATGCACAATCAGAACCAAAAGCTGATAAGTGGGAGGTAATAGAATTTCCTGCAATCATGCCAAGCAACACACCTGTCTGGCCGAACTATTGGAAGTTAGAAGAATTAGAGGGTGTAAAAGCATCTTTGTCAGAATCAAAGTGGCAAGCACAATGGCAACAAAATCCAACTTCAGAAGAAGGATCTATCATTAAACGTGAATGGTGGCAGATGTGGGACAAAGAAGATATACCTGATTTGATACACATCATACAAAGTTATGACACCGCGTTTAGTAAAAAAGAAACAGCTGATTTTTCTGCAATCACTACGTGGGGAGTTTTCTATCCTCCGTTTAAGGGTCCCCACCTAATTTTGCTTGATGTAAAAAAAGGGAGGTGGGACTTCCCTGAATTAAAAAAAATTGCATTAGAGGAGTATAAGTATTGGGAACCAGAGACTATCATTATTGAAGCAAAAGCAAGTGGCACCCCCCTAACTCACGAATTACGTCAGATAGGAGTCCCTGTCGTGAATTTTACACCAAGTAAAGGAAACGATAAGCATGTACGAGTAAACTCTGTTGCTCCCTTATTTGAAGCAGGAAAGGTGTACTATCCAGATAAAAGATGGGCAGAAGAAGTTATTGAAGAATGCGCCGCTTTCCCTTATGGTGAGCATGATGATTTAGTGGATTCAACCACACAAGCATTAATGCGCTTTCGTCAAGGTAACTTTATTAATTTACCAGATGACTATCAGGATGAACCACGGATCACGCAACAAAGGGAATATTACTAATGGCAGAAACATTTGACAATCCGTTGAAAAACTTACTTTTGGACAAAATGATTTCAGATGGATACTTTAAACGTGATAATTTGGATAAATCAACTATTCAAACAATATCAGATTTAAAAGATTCAGAGGTTCTTCAATTGTTAAAATCATTTGGTGTTGNACCAAAGATTGTCAAAAAAGATGGTGGTATTGTTAACATGAATAGTGGCGGTGATGCGTTATTAGGGCAACTTGTAGAAAAGTTAAAGAACAAACCTAGACTAGCCTCGGCTACAGAAACAATGCTTGACCAAATTGCGGCTTTAGACGAACCTAAAGACGTAGTAGTGGAAAGACAAACAACAAAAACATCAAATGTTGTAAAAGGTTCTGAGGTTATGAGAAAGATGGGACCAGAAGTTATTGAAGTTTTTGATAAAGCAGGAATCACTAAAGCACAAATTGCTAAGATTCAAAAAGTTCCTGACATAAATGATTATCTAGACGACTTTGATGGTTTTAATAAAGCGATGAAAAAATATCGGACCACGGCTCTAAAAGGTTTAAATGAAAAACAGCTAGCCGCAATTCAAAAAACGGGATACTTATCTGGATATAAAACAAATATTATGGAAGATATTATGAAAAAGGGAGCTTCATATAATCCAAAATCAAAAAAATATACAATCAAACCAAAATATAAAAATGTTTTAACTTTAAATAAAAAAGGTGAACCTGCAATTAACAAGGCTTTTCAAAATAAATATCTTGATGAAAACTTTGATTATGTATTTAAAACAAAAGCATCAGCTACAGGTGTAAAAAAACCAAAGATACAATCACAAATTTATACAAAAATACAAGACCTTGGTAAAAAGACATTGAACAAAGCACAACAATTAAATTTAGATTTTACTTTAGCGCAGATAGATAAATTATTTCAAACAGGTCAAACAAAAAAAGCAAAAGCAGCACTTGCCGCTCTTGTCACTTTAGTTAGTAAAGGAACCTTTGGTGCTGTAGCTACTAAAGCTATTGGTACTGCAACAAACCCTGTCCTTGGAGCGGTTCTATCAGCACCTGACGTTTATAGAGCGGGTAAATTTGCAAAAGAAGAATTTATTGATCCTGCAATTGAGGCTATAGCGGAACCCGCAGCAGCAAAAATGGTTGAGGGTGAGAATATGTTGGCAAACTTATTAAAAAGCAAAATACCTAATTTTGAAAAAGGTGGTCCAGTTGATATGCCCGATCCCCGATATGCTACAACTCCAGAAGAAATTTCTACTGAAAATTTAATGTTAATAGAAAAGGTACTCACGGATATGTATAAAAAACAGGGTGGTCCTTTAAATGATAGTCAAGTAGAACGATTAGCCTTAGAGCTTGCAAGAGCAGACTCGATAGGTGACAAAAAAGTAAACTTTGGAGGAACTTCAGAAGATAATATTAATCTTCTTATTAACGGCATAAATATGTTGCAAGGTTCTGCTCTGGAAAAAGCTAAAGCGACGGATGGTAATCCAACACTTGGGGAAATAACGGAAAGCACAAAAGATTTTATTACAAGAGGCATGAATAAATTAAGTAGAATGTTTGACTAAATTACAATAAAAGGGAGTTATGGCCATAGATAAAAAAATACAACCAGAAAATGCAAAGATAGAAATACAAGATGAGGTTGTTGTTGAAACACCTGGAGTATCAGAAGGTATCAATATAGAAATGACAGAAGATGGAGGGGCGTTAATTAATCCTCCTCTAGAAGCACCCTCAACAGATTTTTATGCTAACTTAGCAGAAGTTGTATCAGAAGATGAACTACAAAGAATTTCAAATAAATTATTAGGTGAGTTTGAAGATGACAAAGATTCACGAAAAGATTGGGAAGAGGGTTTTTCAAAAGGTTTAGATTTACTTGGATTTAAATACGATGAAAGATCGCAACCATTTCAAGGAGCGAGTGGTGTCACTCATCCACTATTAGCAGAATCTGTCACACAGTTTCAAGCACACGCCTATAGAGAAATGCTACCAGCAAAAGGACCAGTTGATGTAAGCATTGTTGGTGAAGTTACGATTGATAAAGAAGCACAAGCAGAACGTGTAAAAGATTTTATGAATTATCAAATCACAAACGTGATGCAAGAATATGATCCTGAAATGGATCAGCTGTTATTTCATTTACCTTTAGCAGGTTCCGCTTTTAAAAAAGTTTATTATGATGCTTCTTTAAACAGAGCTGTTGCAAAATTTATTCCAAGTGAAAATTTAGTTGTGCCGTATAATGCAACTGATTTGATGACGGCAGAACGTATTGCTCATGTTTTAAAAATGTCTGAAAATGATTTACGTAAAAAACAAGTATCAGGTTTTTATCGTGACATTGATTTAAACCCTGGCATATCAGAAGATAATCCAATTCAAGATAAAATGGACAAGCTAGAGGGTGTGCAAAAAACAGATGATGAGTATGATTTTAATATAATAGAGTTTCACGCAGAATGCGATATTGAAGGGTTTGAAGACAAAGATAGAAACGGAGAATCAACTGGAATCAAGCTACCTTATATTATCACAATTGATCAAAACTCGGGAGAAGTATTATCTATATACAGAAATTACAGACCAGACGATCCGACTAAACAAAAAATATCTTACTTCGTACACTTTAAGTTTTTACCTGGTCTTGGTTTTTATGGCTTTGGGCTTATACATATGCTCGGGGGTTTATCAAGAACGGCTACCTCTGCGCTCCGTCAACTTATTGATGCGGGAACATTGTCAAACTTACCAGCAGGATTCAAGGCCCGTGGTCTTAGAATCAGAGATGATGATAACCCAATACAGCCAGGTGAATTTAGAGACGTAGACGCACCAGGCGGTGCTATTCGTGATGGCTTAATGCCATTACCGTACAAGGGTCCTGATCAAACATTATTTCAACTATTAGGATTTGTCGTACAAAGTGGTAGAGAGTTCGCTTCTATTGCAGATCAAAAAATTGGTGATGGTTCACAAGCCAATCCAGTGGGTACAACAATGGCATTATTGGAACGTGGTTCACGGGTCATGTCAAGTATACACAAAAGATTGCACTACGCACAACATATCGAGTTTAAAATATTAGCAAGAGTATTCGCTGAATACTTACCACCAACATATCCGTACGCGGTTCGTGGTGGAAATAGACAAATTAAATTAGCAGACTTTGATGATCGTGTTGATGTTATTCCTGTAAGTGATCCAAACATCTTTTCAATGACACAACGTATATCGTTGGCTCAAACACAATTACAATTAGCACAAAGTAATCCAGATATTCATAATATTTACGAAGCATACAGAAGAATGTATATGGCTTTGGGTGTGGATGGTATAGACTCAATCCTCCCGCCTCCACAACCTCCTGTTCCTCTTGACCCAGGAAAAGAAAATTCATTCGCTTTACGCGGAACTCCCTTCCAAGTTTTCCCAGGTCAAGATCACAGGGAACATATCAATGCCCATCGTGCCTTTATGTCTTCTTTCTTAGTAAAAAATAATCCTCAAATATTATTAATTTTACAAAGTCATGTATCAGATCATATTTCCCAACAAGCAAGAGAGGAAATTGAAGCAAAGAATGCACCACTCATTCAAGAACAAGCGATGAAATTTGGCGGACAAGTACCACCAGAATTAATGCAACAGTTTCAAATGCAAAATGAAAAAGAAATTTCTGCTTTGGTGGCAAAAAACACTGAAGAAATGATAGCAGAAGAACAAGAATATTTAGAAGCGAATCAAGCAGATCCATTATTAGAACTTAAAAAACGTGATTTAGACATTCAAGAGGCAGAAATTCAACGACGAGCTATGGATGATCAACAACGTTTAGAGTTAGATAAAGAAAAAATTAGTGAACAAGAAAATATTGCAAGAGAAAAAATACAATCGCAAGAAGATATTGCTCAACTACGAGCAAATGTAAACTTAGCAAAGCAAAGAGGTAGCTAATGGTTAAAGGATTATCANNAGCAGAGATANGAANACTTCGAAGACAACTTCAAAACAAGAGACGATCCATTGATCCAAAAAGAATAGCACAATTAATTAAGGCAGGAGTGCAACCTTCTCAGTATGTATCACTTCAGGGCTATAAAAAAGGTGGTTCAGCGACTAAAAAAGTATCAAAAGTAATGAAAGAGTTTAAAAATAAAAAATTAAACATTGGAAAATCTAAAAAAAAGGTAAAATCACGTAAACAAGCTATTGCAATAGCTCTTAATCAAGCAGGAATTTCTAAAAAACGTAAAAAGTAAGTTGTAAAAGTGATTATTAAGTCTAATATTGACATTATGGTTACTGCAACGGAACGTTTACAGGAATTTTTTAATCATTTAGTGTCTTTTTGTGATCAAAATACAAAAAGTCAAGAAGATCAGGTCCTTTTAGCGGGAGCCATGATGGCTGTAGCTAAAATGTTGTATCATAATAANTTAANTGANCANGAATANNATNANATTATGGATCANAACNNAAGAGACTTGNTAAATCTGTTAAAACCNACTATACATTAAGGAGAAA